>FZPS01000216.1_pt370 | contig 20159 bp, 20 predicted proteins | sample 1817821 | NCBI WGS metagenome assembly FZPS01 (sample SAMEA104158645, study PRJEB21678) | metagenome | place: Germany | collected 2015-04-21
CTTCAACACCGATGCCTGACTCCTGATACCTGACTTCCGACTCCCACAACTCAATACTGCATCAAAGAAATGTGCAAATTCTATATGTTTGATAATTAAGTATGTAGAGAGAGTAATTAAAAATATCTCTTGAATTACTTTTGTAATCAGAAAAAAATGTATAATTTTGGGCTCTGTATAGGCGGAACTATACGGATTTTTATTTTACAAAAACAAAACAAATTATTTAAAAAACTTATTATTATGATCGGTTTAAATGTATTATTAGAGGCAGTAACGAATTTAACTCCTTATGCTTATGGACTAGCTGCAATAGGTGCAGGAATAGCTGCGATAGCTGCTGGAATTGGTATTGGTAATATCGGTAAAAGCGCTATGGAATCTATAGCACGCCAGCCTGAGGCTGCAGGGGATATTAGAGCTAGTATGATTATTGCTGCTGCATTAATTGAGAGTGCTGCTCTGTTTGCGATTGTTACTTCTATCTTAGTTGTTTTCATGAAGTAATATTTATTAATAGTTGGCGAGGTCTATTCTTTTTCCAAATAGATAGGCTCGCCGACTGTTTTCTAAGTAAAAATTTAGATTTACAATTATGGGTACTGCTTTAATTACTCCAGGGATTGGACTAATATTTTGGATGTCCTTATCGTTCCTTGTCTTATTATTTATACTGGGCAAGTTTGGTTGGCCAGTTATTGTTAAGATGATTAATGAGAGAGAGGAGCTGATTCAGAAGTCTTTAGATGAGGCTAAGACGGCTCGAAAAGAAATGGAAGACCTTAGGTTCTCTAATAAAGAAATGATTAGAGAGGCCATGCAGGAGAGGGATGAGATAGTGAAGGATGCACGCTTGCAAAGTGAGAAAATCATTGATGAATCTCGCGTAAAGGCTGAAGAGGAAGCTCAAAGAGTGATTGAGTCTGCGAAAAGAAGCATTGAATTTGAAAAGCTACAGGCTCTTACTGAACTCAAAAACCAAGTGGCGTCTTTTTCAATTGAGATAGTCGAAAAGGTATTGGAGGAAGAGATAAAGAATAAGGATATTGACAGGAAGATTCTAGAACAAAGAGTTTCGGAGTTTTCAGTTAACTAAAGTATTAATAGACAATCACTACAAAGATTTATTTATGAATAGTATTTTATCGTCGCGATACGCTAGGTCTATATTCGACCTTTCGGTGGAGCTCGACATATTGGACAAGATTAGTAAAGACTTTTTCTTGATAGAAAAGGTGTGTGAGGAAAATAGCATCCTTAACGTGCTGCTTAGTAATCCAAATATATTTACGGGAGTAAAGAAGAGTATTATTCAGGATATATTCAAAGGGAAGATTGAAGAGTTATCAATGAAGTTCATCTTGCTGCTGGTAGACAAAAGAAGGGTATTACACCTTAGGGATATAGCGAGGGAGTTTCATAGTATATATAATGAGTATCATAATATCAAAATAGCTAACCTCTATGTAGCTAATGAGCTCTCGGAATCAACACGTAACGAGTTTCAAACCATTCTTGAGAAGAAGTTTGATTCTGACATAATAATCAATCAGGTAATTGATAAAAGGGTTATTGGAGGCTTTAAATTGGTCATAGATGGAATGATTTATGATGCTTCAATTTCTAAGCAGCTTAGCTTGCTGAAGAAATCATTTGAAAAGAATATTTACGAAAAAGGATTTTAATTAGATATATAATATGGCAGATATTAGACCATCCGAGGTGACAGCGATATTGCGTAGTCACTTAGCGAATACAGACCTCGAAGCTTCGTTAGAAGAAGTAGGCACGGTAATTACAGTTGGAGACGGAATTGCAAGAATATACGGATTGAACAATGCTCAGAGTGGTGAGCTAGTAATGTTTGATAGTAACGACGTTCAAGGGATTGTTCTAAACCTTGAGGAAGACAATGTTGGAGTTGTTATTCTTGGAGATAGTGAGAATATTAACGAGGGAGACCTAGTTAAGAGAACTAATAGAATTGCGTCTATCAAGGTAGGTGAAGGGCTAGTAGGAAGAGTTATCAATACCATTGGTGAGCCTATTGATGGCAAGGGAAGTATAGAGGGTGAGCTCTACGATTTGCCACTCGAAAGAAAGGCACCAGGTGTTATTTATAGACAGCCGGTGAATGAGCCTTTGCAGACAGGAATTAAGGCTATTGACTCCATGATTCCTATTGGAAGAGGGCAGAGAGAGTTGATTATTGGTGATAGGCAGACTGGAAAGACTGCAATTGCTATCGATACCATACTCAACCAAAAAGAGTTCTACGATAGGGGAGAACCTGTTTATTGTATCTATGTTGCATGTGGACAGAAGGGTTCGACAGTGGCTCAAATAGTTAGGGTACTAGAAGAGAAAGGGGCATTGGACTATACTATTGTTCTTTCTGCTACAGCATCCGATTCGGCTGCAATGCAATTCTATGCGCCGTTTGCTGGAGTAGCTATTGGCGAATATTTCCGCGATACGGGACGTCCTGCACTAGTTGTTTTTGACGACCTTTCGAAGCAGGCTGTTGCCTATAGAGAAGTGTCCCTATTATTGCGTCGTCCTCCTGGTCGTGAGGCCTATCCGGGTGATGTATTCTATCTCCACTCAAGACTATTAGAGCGTTCTGCTAAGATTATTCAAGAGGATGAGGTTGCAAAGAATATGAACGACCTACCTGAATCGCTTAGAGATATGGTAAAGGGAGGCGGTTCTCTTACTGCACTACCTATTATCGAGACTCAAGCGGGTGACGTTTCTGCATATATTCCTACCAATGTTATTTCTATTACTGATGGTCAGATATTCTTAGAGTCAGACCTATTCAACGCCGGTGTTAGGCCTGCTATTAACGTAGGTATCTCAGTTTCGAGAGTAGGGGGTAATGCACAGATTAATTCGATGAAGAGAATGGCGGGTACTCTTAAGCTCGATCAAGCTCAGTATAGAGAGCTAGAAGCGTTCTCTAAGTTTAGTTCCGATTTGGATGCTGCAACTACCATGGTACTCGAAAGAGGTAAGCGTAATGTTGAAATACTTAAACAAGCACAATACTCTCCAATGAAGGTAGAGCATCAGATAGCTATTATCTCCTGTGGAGCGCGTGGATGGCTTCAGGAGCTACCAATAGAAAAGATTAAGGAGTTTGAACACGATTATATATTCCATTTAGAGAAGAATCATAGAGACCTACTCGATGATATTAGAGCAGGTAACCTCAATGAGGAGTCGGTAGAGACTCTTAAGTCTGTAGCTGATACCATAATCAATAGAATGATTATTAAGTAAATAATAATTAAGTAAGTATTCAAGTATGGCTAATTTAAAAGAGGTAAGAAATCGAATAGCTTCCGTTGCATCAACAATGCAGATAACTTCTGCAATGAAAATGGTGTCTGCGTCCAAGCTAAGAAGGGCACAAAACACTATTGTTTCGCTTAGACCCTATTCCGAACTCTTTACTGAAGTATTAGGTAAGGTAATGCATAAGGATGGTGATTTGAGTGATTCTGAATATGGTGAAAGAGAAGAGACAAATAAGATACTAATACTAGTACTTACTTCCAATAAGGGGCTATGTGGAGGCTTTAACTCCAATATAATCAAAGCTACTCAGAACAGAATAAAAGAACTAAGGTCGGACGACCCAAATATAGAAATAGAGATTTTCTCCTTTGGTAAGAAGTCTTCCGATTTCTTTGCTAGAAGAGAGCCAAAGCTATATTCAGCTAATGACGAAATATGGGACGACCCTAATTTTGAAGCTATTAGTGAGCTAAGCAATCTCCTTATGCAAGAGTTTAAGTTGGGTCGTTTCGATAGGATTGAAATCGTATATAATCAATTCCGAAACTCAGCAACACAGGTTATTACTAATGAGGTAATCCTGCCTATACAAAAGATAGAACAAGAAGAAGAGTTTATAATAGATAATGTTATTTTTGAGCCTACATTTGAGGAGGTGAAAGACAATATTCTTCCTCAATCGATAAGAACACAGGTCTATAAATGTTTTGTGGATAGCTTTGCATCGGAGCATGGTGCAAGGATGACTGCAATGCATGTTGCTACAGATAATGCGGAAAACCTTCTTAGAGAACTTAAGCTGTCCTATAATAAGGCTAGACAGGCAGCTATTACTAATGAGATTATCGAGATTAGTTCAGGTGCAGAGGCACTTAATGGATAATTAATGAGATATGAAGTTGATTTTCTTGTACTAGGCTCTGGCATTGCAGGGCTTAGTTTTGCATTGAAGGCAGCTGACCATGGCAGGGTAGTAGTTCTAACCAAATCCCAGGCCTTCGAAGGCAGCACGAGATATGCTCAAGGTGGCATAGCTGCAGTAATGTATTCTCCCGATTCTTTCGAAAAACATATTCAAGACACCCTTATTGCAGGCGCTGGTCATTGCAATGAGGAAGCTGTGATTATGACCATCAAAGAAGGCAAGAATAGGATAGAAGAGCTGATTGACTGGGGTACTAATTTCGATAAGACCAAGTCGGGCGTATACGATCTTGCAAAAGAAGGTGGACATTCCGAAAAAAGAATACTCCACCATCTCGACAATACTGGCTTTGAGATACAGAGAGCCTTGCTTGAAAGGTCTTTGCAACATCCCAATATTACTATTAAAGAAAATCAATATGCTGTAGACCTAATTACTCAGCATCATCTAGGCAAGATAGTTACAAGAAACAGCGAAAACATAGAATGTTACGGTGCCTACGTACTTAATCAAGAGTCCCAAAAAATAGATACTTATCTAGCCAAATTCACTCTGCTTGCAACAGGAGGCAATGGTAATGTATACGAAACAACTACCAGCCCTATAATAGCAACTGGAGACGGTCATGCAATGGCGCAGAGAGCCAAGGCAAAGCTTGCTGATATGGAGTTTGTGCAGTTTCACCCAACATCCCTATACAATCCCAACGAAAAGCCTTCCTTCCTTATAACAGAGGCAATGAGGGGAGCAGGTGGAGTGCTTAAGACAAAGCAGGGAGAATCGTTTATGCATAAATACGACCATAGAGAGTCGTTAGCGCCTAGGGATATAGTAGCAAGGGCCGTTGATAATGAGATGAAGATTAGTGGAGAGGACCATGTTTGCTTAGACTGTAGGTCAATAGGCAAAGCTGAGCTATTACGTCATTTCCCAAATATATATGCCAAATGCTTGGAGATAGGTATAAATATCACAAAGGATATGATACCCGTTGTTCCTGCTGCACACTATAATTGTGGAGGAGTAGTAGTCAATCTAGACGCAGAGACCACCATTAAAAACCTCTATGCATCGGGAGAGTGTTCTTGTACGGGAGTCCATGGAGCCAATAGGCTTGCTTCAAATTCCTTATTAGAGTCCTTGGTCTATTCTCATAGAGGCGCTCTCCATGCAATATCCAACCTCGACAATGTTTCAATCAATACTAGCATACCTGACTGGGATGCGGAAGGAATGGTCCTAAACGAAGAGATGGTACTTATTTCTCATTCTATTAGAGAGCTAAGACAGATAATGAATAATTACGTTGGGATAGTAAGGTCTAATCTTCGACTAAAGCGCGCTCTCGATAGAGTAGGACTAATATATAAGGAGACAGAAGCACTTTATAATCGCTCAGTAATGACACCAGAGCTATGTGAGCTTCGTAATCTAATAGCCAATGCATACCTAATAATTCGAATGGCAATGGCAAGAAAAGAGAGTCTAGGGCTGCATTATTCTGTGGATTATCCTCCAAAAGACAGAAAGAAGCTCTAAGCTAATACCCAAAAAGCAAGTAGATTCTTAGAAAAGCTCTAGAATTTCAAGAAATTTATCGAAATTCTTTTATTTATAAAACCTATTGATATGTAAGTAATTGCAAGGGTTTCTCTAGGCTCTTGTCTAAATTAAATAATAAAAATTCATCGAAAAGTTTTGTGGTTTCAAAAAAGGTTGTATCTTTGCACCACCGATTCAGAAAGGTACTACTTTGAATTTAGAGGAGAGGTGGGTGAGTGGCTGAAACCAACGGTTTGCTAAACCGTCGTACCTTCGCGGTACCGGGGGTTCGAATCCCCCTCTCTCCGCAGTGAATCGAGGAAGTTCTTTTAAATTTACGGGGTGTAGCGTAGTCCGGTTATCGCGCCAGTTTTGGGAACTGGAGATCGCAGGTTCGAATCCTGCCACCCCGACAGGAATATTATTTAAATGGGCTGGTTGAGTAGCTCAGCTGGATAGAGCAACTGCCTTCTAAGCAGTAGGTCGTGGGTTCGAATCCCGCCTCAATCACTTAAAACCACGGAATATCAAGCCGCAATTACATCTTTAGTAGTTGCGGTTTTTGCTTTATAGCATTATTTATTCTAAATATCTTATTTTCTATATCTCTTCTTCGTAAATATAATGTGTACCTCTTGGGTTTCTTATCTTTAGGCTGTCCATGTTCTCATTAGATTCAAAGCCATCTCCCCACGAAATACCATTTTCTCCAACGCGTTTCACTGTCTTATTCGAATAGATTATCTCTTTGGATTTGTCCCATACTAGCTCCTCGCAGTATATGCTATCCTTATTTATATAATCAATAATTAATATGCTATCCCTGAGATAGACCTTGGAGCTGTTTTGGTAGTTGATTGCGTACAAAGACTCAAGATAGTTCTTTACCTTTAGGTCATTGTCGTAGAACCACACGCATACACCCTCTGGGAAGACCATTCTAGCGCTATCTCCTTCGTAGTTGAGAATGAGCTGGGATTTGATTTGAACCTCTGTTTTTGCCCCATTACTCCTTATTATATTTGCATTCTTAATGGTCTGAACTGGAATAGAATAATCAATATGACCGGTTTCGGTTTCTTTATTACAAGATATAAACAAAAAAAAGATTAGACCCACCGTAAGTAGATCTAATCTTCTTATATATATTTTTTTTGGTTTCATATTCCTACAGCTTCATAGGCCGTCTTCTTCGAGGTCTCTTAGTCTCTTAGTCTAACAGTTGTTGTTTCGTTTATCCAACACCCTACAGAGAAGCTTTGACCATTAGTAATGGAATAGAAGAATGCATTGGTCTGTGTAGGCCATTGCCCTCTACAAGACGACATTACTCTATCAGCTTGGTCAGCAATGGTTGGGTCGAGGCTTTTAGCCCTTGCTGCCTTATCGTATGCAGCCCATGCAGCTCCTCTAATGTTTCCATCGTGGGATGCGCAAGAGGCAGCACTACTAAGATACATCTGTGCAATTGCAAGTGTTGACTTACCTTCTAGTTCTGGGTCTAGCTTACCGGCTTCAATAAATGCCGTTCTTGCAGCTGAGAATTGATTTGCCTGCATAAGAGAATTAGCCATTAGATAGTAGTTCTCTGCCTTTGCAAAGTCATTGTCGAGCTGTGAGATTGCTTCTTCAAAATATCTTGCTGACTCAGTGTATTCTTTCTTAGTAAACAACATCTTTGCCATCATAATACCACTTCTTGCCGATGGTTCTAGCTTATGTAATGATTCGGTGGCCTTAAAGAAGATTTCACTATCAGTACAGCCTTTCTTTTCCAATGTCGTAGTAATCTTTCTAAGTAGGTCTACGTCCTCAGGAGTGCTTTCGAACTTAGGCTGGAATATAGGTATAATCTTATCACATTCTGCAAAAGGCTCAATAATCTGTTCAATTGCTGCAAGATAGCTCTCTACCCTTTGTTGTGAACGGCTGTCTCCTTCTTCTTTTGCAACCCTAAGAGAATGTTCCAATGCTTCAGATGCATAGTCATATACATCGAATAATAAGGACATCTGGTCTTCATTAGCCTTTATTGCAAGCAGGTGGTCGAAAGTGGCACGTAGATATAGTGGCTTGTATTGGTCACTAAGGTCATTACCGCCTTTTTCAGCAGCTTCGCTATATAGATTAAAGATTCTCTCTGTTTCTTCTGGAGAAAAGTCGGAGAGGTCCTTGGCCTTTCTAGCTATATTATTTGCTTCATCACCAAAGGCTTCTGTTCTTTTATCATATAGTTCCATAAGCTCATTCAAATACCTAGCTCTGTCCTCATCTGTCTCAGCAGCAACATAGAGTTGCTTTAGAATAACTGCACCTCTAATATATTGATTAATGTGATACTTAGGACAGTTTTCAAGAGATTGCGCCCATGGTCTATAGGCATCTTTATAGTTCTTTTGTTGATAGAACTCTTGGTACAAAGAGTTATTGTTCAAACAATTAATACTGTCTTCTGGGCTGTCCCCATATTTTTGAGCATAAGACTCAAAAGCGAAATTGGAAAGTGCTATAAACAAAAGCACTGTAATAAATCTTTTCATATTTTTATATTTCTTATTTTATTATTGATATTTACGTTTAAAGAACCAAGTGTCTTTGGTAGACAATGAAAGGCCTATCCTGAAATAATCCTCTCTTATCAAGCCGTTAGACGTACTACCCTTTGTAAAATACTCCATACTTAGGTTAATCATAGTATTCGTCTTCTTTATTGGCATACCTATTCCAAAACCTATGCCAAACTCCTTTATTCTAGTATCAAATATCTCTAACATGCCTGTGCTATACCTGATTCCTCCTCTATACGCAAGCTTTTGCATATAGTTACCGTAGGGATTAGGTCTCCATTCACCACCAAGGCCTAGTCTATACTCATCAGTTAGGTATTGATTAGGAATATCGGGCTGAAGATAGAACTCAGACCAGTTAGCATAACTGCCGTCCAATCCGATTAGAAAGCTATTCTTCTTCTCATAGGACAGACCAATGCCGAAGGATTGTGGGTATAAGATATTCCCTTTATCACTTGTTTCATGTATTGAGTCCTTGATGTATTCTAGTCCACCACTCGATGTAAATGTATAATGGCTATACATATTATCTGTTTTGAGCTTTACATTAGGATTATAGACGGCTCCCAACCCTATTCTGTCTTCGTTCTTCAGGGTGTAGAAGTATTGTATACCAAAATTATAATTAAATGCATTTATATGATAGTTCGTCTCTCTTCTAGCCGAATACATATAGAGTGAATCGGGAAAGAGAACAGAAGACGACTTATAATAATTACCAAATAAGTATTCGAGATTGGCACCTATACTTAGGTTTTTGATAGGAGAAAACGCAACTCCAAGCAATCCCTTACTAATTCCACCATCGCCTGCATACTCCTTCTTATGAGTGCCTAGATTAGTGTCCACAATGGTCTCCGAGCTAGTGTAGTTGATATTAGACATAGGCAGGAGTCCTAATACAATCTTAGTCGTTCTATGCACAGGGAAGCCTATTGTTATATGGGAAAGACTCGCAGAATTATTCTTAGACCTATTGTCCTTGGAGCTTAGTCTGCCCCATTCTGCATAGAAGCCCATATCGAATACAAGTGATGTTGTATCAATCCCAGCGTAAGAAGCAGGGTTGAGGGGGTTGATATGATAATTATTGCTTAATGCGTAGCCCACGCCACCCATGGCGTTATTAATAGCATTATCAAACAAGTCGACCTTGCCTAATCCATATTTAGAATAGGGTGTGCTTACCTGGTTTTGAGAACTAGCCGCAGTGGGTATAATCAATGCAAGCATAATAATAAGCTTATACAGACTCCTATATAAATTTCTATACATTTGTTTCAAGTATTATATTTAGTCCAAAAAGGACTAGGTTTTTTTCAATATATGTTTCTTTCTCAATATTTCTATACAAAAACTCCGAATCTCCTCCAGTAATAATCACCTTAAGCCCTGAGACTTGAGACCTATAATAATCAATATATCCCTCCACTTCAAAAAGGCTTCCATTAATTACTCCCGAACTAATTGATTCCACTGTATTCTTTCCAAGTATTGAAGTCTTTGAAATATTGCTAACTAACGGGAGATTCCCAGTAAAATTATTCAATGCCCTAAATTTCATAGCAATCCCAGGCGAAATAGCTCCACCGTAATATCTTCCTTTCTTGTCGATATAGTCGTAAGTAATGCAAGACCCCGCATCAATAACCAATATATTCTCATCCTCAAACAATGCCCTTCCTCCCACTATGCCTGCAAGTCTATCCATGCCCAAGGTATTAGCAGTCTCGTATTTGTTCTCAATGCCCGTCTCAAGCCTATGGTTCATCTCAATCAATGCCACACTCTTATTAGTCTCTTTAATAAAGCTTTCTATCTCTGTGTATGACGTAGATACGGTGGAGATAATGCCCTTCTTTATATTTGGAAATCTTTCGAATATATCCGTTATAACATCTCTGTCTAAGCTGTCTAAATCTTCCATGTAAACAAGATTATTGGATGCAAATAGTCCAAATTTAGTCCTCGAATTACCTATATCCAATACTAGATTCATAGCTGTTTAGTTTTGATTAGAAGATAATATCTTCTCCACCTCTAGCCCAATAGCCTTTATAGCTTCTTTGGAAGTTTTATATATGGTATACGACTCTCTATCCACCCAACAATAGTCTAGGTCGATATTATTATTATTTTCATCCACAATGCTATAAGTCTTTTTAACTAGGTGGTTTTCCTTGTCAAAATAATATCTCGAGTCTTCAAATGCAATCTCTGCACATTCCGAATCAAAGGTATTATACTTCCTTATAAATAGCCTAAGGTCTCCCTCTTCATCAAAATAACTATCATAAACAAAGTCCCATGCCTTATTCTCATTAAACACCATCTTTCTTAGGCACATTATCTTATCAGTATTGGGATAGAATATGATTTCAAGCTCTTCCTTGTCTTCTATCTTAGGAAGGTGGTGGATTAGGCTGTCCTTTTCTCTTAATATGTCAATATAGTCCAAAAGCTCTTCTGCAAACTCCACAGCTTCAATCTCCATTGGACTAATAGCTTCAATCTCCATTGATTCCTCATCCATTTCCTCCTCTTCGTATACATCATACATATCGAGCAGGTCGTTAGGCTCTGGGTTTTGCGCAAAAGACCTACTTAAGAAAACCAATAAGAATAAAAATACTCCTCTAAATCTCATTTCCTTATAATACTAATTATCTTCAGCAAACATTGGGTCCCACGGTGGAAGCATAATTGGGTTTAGATCGAGTATGTCCAGTATCCTTGCTGGTACATATTTTCTTTCAACCACTAAACGGAAGCTATACTCATCAAACCATTCATCAGTAATAATCAAATGACCCTGCCATCCGTTATTAGCTCCCCAGCTGTTTTCAACCAGCCATTTCTTCGGATTGCCTTCCTTGTCAAGGTCCACAGCACAAAGAGTCATGGCATGTGTAGAACCGCTTGTAAACGTCTCTATTCTCTGTTTCTTATCCATGCCAAACTCAGTACCCATAAGAGAGCCGTAATCAAAATTGTTTAGGTCTAATAAGCCCTTTTGTCTATTATACTCCTTGCCTACATCACAAGAATAATACATCATTGTAGAGTCCTTAATGGAAGCAATTGCCATGTCCTTTATCTCCTCAATAGGTAGGTTGATATATCTCCAATTATAACCGTCAGCAACATGCCTATCGTTCTCAATCTCATACAATTTATGATAAGGACGAGTAGGGTCGTTCATAAACATTATATAGTTATAGGTAAGGTCTTTGCCTACAAATCTCTCATAAAAAGACTTAGGAGTATATTTATTGGTTGATATCTCCTTGCCATTAATATCCCTTAGAGTATATTCAAACTCCGTAACAGGCTCTCCATAAGCAAGGGTAAGCATCCTATATATTTGAGTAAGCATCTCCACTTTCTTTCTTTCAAGATTTCTTGGACTAGCATCTCTTAGCTCCAATGCATACTCCTTGAGTTTAAGCTTAATAAGATTAGCAATTATACGTGTATTATTAGAGTTATGGGTCTCTGGCTGAACAGTTGAAGGCACTAGCCCATACTTCATTATAAGGTCGCTAACACCCGTAAACTGCCCACCATCCGAAAGCACATTTCTAAATAGCCATTCATTGTTCTTGCTGTCCATATCCTCTTCTCTATGCTCAATAATCAAAGACAAAAACAGATTGGACTTTTCGAGCTGGTCGTAGAAGAAAAGATAGTTATGAGAGAAATTAAATTCGCCGAGATTATACTTAGCAATCATTTCTGCTCTTAGAACATTATATCCCGTAAACATCCAACAGCGTCCAGAAGCTCTTTGGTCTGATATTCCAATGGTCTTTACCCTATGAGAGAAATAAGTATCGTAATTGCCCTCATTATCAAGATTTATAACCAGCTTGTCAATTGGGTTATTAGCAACGGCATTCCTCAATGCCCTGTCCTCTGGAGTGTTCTTATAACCCTTTCTTATCTCGTCCAACATCTTTTGGCTAATTCCCATATTCGTATTCTGTGCATAGCCTGCAAAGCCCAATAATAGGGCTATTAATACAATACTAATCTTTCTCATTTTTATTATATTACTTATTCTAATCTATCACTAAAGGTATTATTGTAAAGAGTTTTATAGTCCTCAATATCCCCAAAGTCTTCGTCATCAATCAATATCTCCCCCTCGGTTACTCTTCCCAATGTACAGCAAGTAAAGCCCGTCATAGCAATCATATCCATAAACTCTTCTTCCTTGTCTGGGTCAATGGTAACTACTACTCTGCCTTGAGACTCTCCAAATAAGAAAGAGTCGAGCCTAACCTCACTATCAGTAAGTATATCGAAGCCTAGGCCGTTAGGTATTGCAGACTCAATAAGAGCAGCAAATAGCCCACCATCACTAATATCGTGAGCAGAATCAATCAAGCCCTCTATAATCAAGCCATTAAGAGTATGGTGGAGATTATATTCACGTTCCATATCGAAATGTGGAGGAGGTGATAGCTTTACACCTCTATAAGAATACAGATACTCAGAAGAGTTAATGTCATCCACAATGTCTCCCAATAGGTAAATGGTCTGTCCTTCTTCTTTGAAGTCTAGAGTTGTCTGAAGATGTTTCTCAGCAAGCCCAATCATTCCAATGGTAGGTGTAGGGAATACTGCTTCGGTCTTTCCGTCTAGCGTAGACTGATTATAGAAGCTAACATTACCTCCCGTTACAGGAGTATTAAACTTTCTACAAGCATCGCCCATGCCTTTTATTGCTTGAACAAACTGCCAGTAAGTCTCTGGATTATATGGATTACCAAAGTTTAAACAATTGGATATAGCTAGTGGAGTACCACCCGAAGATACAATGTTTCGAGCTGATTCAGCAACAGCTATCTGGGCGCCAATATAAGGGTCGGCATACACATATCTACCGTTGCAGTCCACCGTACAAACAATGGCATTAGAAGTCCCTTTTAGATTGATAAAGGCTGCATCACTTGGCTTATTAGTACTCATGCTCCTAGTGCCAATCATAGAGTCGTATTGTTCGTAGACCCATTTCTTGGAAGCAATATTTGGATGAGAAATAATAAATTTAGCAATCTCTTTAGCCTCTTCTAAGCTAGGCTCTTCTATACTGTCAATATCAAATTTCTTAGTCTCTGCAAAATAAGCAGGCTCAGTATACTCTCTATCATATTGAGGAGCTCCACCGCCCAATACAAGGCTAGGTGCAGGCACATCAGCAACCAGTTCTCCATCCCAGTAGAAATTGAGTCTATCACCGTCTACTACCTCTCCAATATGCTCACATAATAGGTCCCATTTGTCGAAAATGGCTTCCACTTCCTTCTCTCTTCCCTTCTTTGCTACAACCAGCATCCTCTCTTGGCTTTCCGATAGAAGTATCTCCCAAGGCTCCATATTAGGCTGTCGTAGAGGTACTCTATCCAAATGAATATCCATACCACAGTTGCCATTGTCGCTCATTTCACTAGTCGAACAAATAATGCCTGCAGCACCCATGTCCTGCATTCCTATAATTGCTCCACTCTTGCCAAGCTCTAGGCTAGCCTCAAGCAATAGCTTCTCTTGGAAAGGGTCTCCTACTTGAATAGGAGGAATATCGTCTATGGAGTCTTTAGTAATATCAGCAGAAGCAAAGCTAGTGCCATGTATGCCGTCTTTGCCGGTAGCAGAACCCACAATATAAACAGGATTCCCCTTGCCGCCAGCAGTAGCTCTAATCAAGTCTTCCTTGTCCATAATCCCAATACTCATAGCATTTACAAGAGGATTATTCTCATAACAAGGGTCGAAAAACACTTCTCCTCCAACGCTAGGTACGCCGAAAGCATTGCCGTAGTGAGCAATACCCTTAGTAATGCCTCTAATCAACCATTGAGTATGAGGATTATCAAGGTCGCCCAAACGAAGAGAGTTAAGCTGTGCAATAGGTCTTGCACCCATTGTGAATATATCTCTATTTATGCCTCCTACGCCCGTAGCAGCTCCTTGAAAAGGCTCAACAGCAGAAGGGTGGTTATGACTTTCTATCTTAAACACACAGGCAATACCGTCGCCTACGTCCACCATACCCGCATTTTCTTCGCCTGCCTTTACAAGCAGTTGCTCGCCTTCTCTTGGAAGGGTCTTAATCCATTTGATAGAGTTCTTGTACGAAGCATGTTCGCTCCACATAACAGAGTAAATATTCAACTCCGTATAATTAGGCTCTCTGCCCAATATCTCATGTATACTATCAAACTCTTCAGGTAATAAACCTAATTCTTTAGCCGTTTCAACGGTTACTTTCTGATTACTCGCCATATCAAATCTTATTTTCAAACTGCAAAGTTAATATTTTCACATCAAATTGACTAATAAATTCTTCCGTATTTTTCATTATTCTCAAAAACAATGATATTTTTGCATAAGATTTCACCCTATATAAGACAGTATGAACCTAAGAACAGCCATAAAGATAAGCCCTTCGCAAAAGCCTATAAGCCTACAAGATACACTATGTTTAATAGGCTCTTGTTTTAGCCAATCCATAGGAGAAAAGCTAGAAAATGCAGGCCTAAAGACGGATATAAATCCATTCGGCATCACCTATAATCCAATTAGTATATCAGAAACAATTACAAAAACCGTAAAAAACACTCTAATAAGAGAAGGCGATTTGGTCTATTCTGAGCCGTTCTGGCACGTCTACTCCCACCATGGTAGCTTCCGTTCGGAAGATAGGGGAGAGCTTCTTAATCAAGCTAATAATAGGCTTAGAGAGGGAAACGAGAACATAATTAATTCAAGTAAGTTAATCCTTACGCTAGGAAGCGCTTGGGTCTACGAACATATTCAAAACAAGTGGATAATGGGCAATTGTCATAGACTACCTTCCAATGTTTTTAATAAGCGTCTTCTTAGCCTAGAAGAGATTATAGACTCTTTAGCCTCTTCCATTCAGGTATTCTTAGAAAACACTAGAGCAGATAGTCCAAGCGTTATTATAACCGTTTCTCCTGTACGACATTGGAGGGATGGGTATAGGGAGAACCAAGTAAGCAAATCCCTACTCCACGTCGCCATAGACAGGCTTATGCAAGACTTTAGCTGCATTGAATACTTTCCATCCTACGAGATATTATTCGACGAGCTAAGAGACTATAGGTTCTACGAAAGAGATATGCTCCATCCAAGCCCACTAGCCATCGACTATATATGGAAGAGATTCAAAGAGACCTATTTCGCTTCAAGCCATCTCGACTATATAGAAAAGCACGAAGCGTTAACAAGGATGAAATCACATCGACTAATCAATCCAGAAAGCCAAGAAAGCAAGAAGTTTATAGAAAAGATAAAAGCCCTCGAAGAAGAACTCGCAGCCTCACAACTAAACGCATAAACGCATAAACGCATAAACAAATCAACAACTAAACAAAAATATGCCTAAACAATTCGAAATAGAAATCTGCGTAAGCTCATTAGAAATGGCCTTAGAAGCAGAAAAAGGAGGAGCAGACAGAATAGAGCTCTGTGCTGCATTAAGCGAAGGAGGACTAACTCCACAGCTATCCCTAATGGAACAATGCAAGGAAAGACTAAGTATAGAGACCATGGTAATGATACGTCCACGAAGCGGAGACTTCCTATATACCGACATAGAGTTTGACTCAATGAAAAGAGATGTTCTTCATGCCAAAAAGCTTGGAGTAGCAGGCATTGTCTTCGGTATACTCAAAGCTGATGGCAGTATAGATATGGAAAGGTCTAGAGAGATAATAGAGCTAGCACATCCGCTAAAGACCTGCTTCCATAGAGCAATTGATATGAGTAATGATTTCTCAAAGGCCTTCCAAGACCTATTGGAGCTAGGAGTAGATAGAGTGCTTAGCTCGGGAGGAGAAAACAAGGCAGTGGATGGACTCAAGAATCTAGCAATGATGGAGAAAGAGTCGAAAGGCAGAATAGAAGTAATGGTAGGCTCGGGAGTAAATGCAGAAAACGCAAGAGAGATATACGAAAAGACAGGTATAAGACATTACCACCTAAGCGCCAAGACAGAGAAAGAAAGCCTAATGACCTACAAAAATCCAAGAGTATCAATGGGAGGTAATCCAGCAATACCAGAATACGGCAAGCTGTTTACGGATAGCGAGAGGGTGTCAGCTATGCTCCGCAAATTAGGAGTTTTGAATTAGGAATTAGGAATTAAGCTGACGCGTGAGTAACTCCTCACTCCTAACTCCTCACTCCTAATTCCTAATTAGGTTAATATAAAGCCTCGTATCCGTAAATTCTGGCATCTTCTTATATATGCTAAGCCTTTCGCGTGTAAGCTCTATTATTTCCATTCTATTGGTATCGAAGCTGCCAATAGAGAAGCTAAGCAGCTCATTATCACGAATAATATAGTGAGCATTCACCTCATCGACTCCATTAGTGATATAGAGGGTATTATCGTCTCTAAATCTATAAAACTCATTAGCACCCACCATGTTCACAGTGTCCCTTCCTAGGTCGCTATCGTATACCAGCTCCGCCGTCATCCACTCTCCTAATATGGATACAGAGCTTTCTTTGGAGCAAGAAACAAAGGCGAAAATCATTAATATCAATATGGTTCTCTTCATATCTTGTTTATTCTATAATATGTCTATAATATCCATAGTATAATATGCAAAGCTAGTCAAAAATCCCCTACCTTACCAGAATAAATCGTAAATTTGCAAAATAAATACAGAGAAATATGAATATAAGCATAGAAGACATAGAAATAATGTCGCCTGTAGGGTCTTACGAATCACTTATGGCTGCCATACAAGGAGGTGCCGACTCAGTATACTTTGGAGTTGGTGGCCTTAATATGCGCTCAGGAAGCAGTCGGAACTTTAGTATAGAAGACCTTAGAGAAATAGTATCCATTGCAAAATCACATAGTATCAAAACCTATCTCACACTCAATACCATAATCTACGACGACGAAATAGACTATATGAAAGAGGTGGTGGACGCTGCCAAAGACTCTGGTATTACTGCCATAATTGCTGCAGATATGTCCGTTATAGGCTATGCAAGAGAACAGGGAGTAGAGATTCATCTTTCCACACAAACCAATATCACGAATATAGAAGCCGTAAAGTTCTTTTCTCAATATGCAGATGTAATAGTTACAGCACGTGAGCTAAGCCTCGACAAGGTAAAGAAGATAACACAGGCCATCGAAAAGGAGAATATCCTAGGGCCATCGGGTAGGCTAGTCGAAATAGAATGCTTTGTGCATGGAGCTTTATGTATGGCAGTATCAGGCAAATGCTATCTCTCACTCGACAATCTTAACAAAAGCGCCAATAGAGGAGAATGCTTACAGATATGTCGCAGGCCCTATAAGGTAATAGACCTAGACGGAGGAGTAGAGCTAGTGGTAGACAATCAATACATAATGTCGCCCAAAGACCTCAAGACAATTGACTTCTTAGACAAGATACTCGATTCAGGCGTTAGGGTGCTTAAGATAGAAGGAAGAGGCCGTTCGCCCGAATATGTCAAAACAGTTACAGAGGTCTATAAAGAGGCTGTAAAAGCCTATGTAGAAGGAAGATTTACGGAAGAGAATCTAGAGAAATGGAACGAAAGACTTGCCTCAGTTTATAATAGAGGCTTTTGGGACGGCTACTACCTTGGACAGACCATGGGAGAATGGTCTGACAGATACGGTTCACAGGCCACTAAGAGGAAGGTCTTCGTAGGCACTATAACCAATTACTACAAAAACGTTGGAGTAGCCGAAGTAAGAATGGAAACAGGAGAGCTTTCCATAGGAGACGAGATAATAGTATTGGGTCCAACCACAGGAGTCTATCAAGAGCATCTAGAAGAGATAAGAGTAGACAAAAAATCAGTAGAGAAAACCATTAAAGGAGATACATTTTCAATCCCCACCACAGAAGTATTAAGAAGGGGAGACAAACTATATAAACTAATAGATACAAACTGATTTATGTCGAAAACTAATTTAAAATTCAATTATCATAGCCATTCCACCTATTGTGATGGCAGAAACAGTCTTGAAGAAATGGTCCAATCCTCAATAGAGAAAGGACTAAGTCATTTTGGCTTCTCAGCACATGCACCCATACCTCTAGACAATGACTTTGGACTAAAATACTCAGAAGTAGATAACTACCTACGTGAAACAAGGGAATTAAAAGAAAAATACAAAGACCAGATAGGCCTCTATACCTCAATGGAATTTGACTATCTGCCCAAGGTGTCTGAAGATATTAATGAAAGAGCAGAGGCCTATGGACTCGACTATGTTATAGCGGCCGTCCACCTAGTTGATTCACCAAACGGGATATGGTTTATCGACGGTTCGAAGCATGAAAACTACGACAGAGGCCTTAAGGAGATTTTTGGAGGAGATATACAAGAGGCAGTAAAAGCCTTCTATCATCAAACCAACGAGATGATAGTCAATATAAAGCCAGATATCGTAGGGCATTTCGACAAGGTGAAAATGCATAATCGCAATATCTATTTCCAAGAAGACGAGCCATGGTATAAGAAACTAGTAATGGAAACAATAGACCTAATCAAAGAAGAAAACTTAATAGCAGAAATAAACACACGTGGAGTCTATAAGAAGCGTTCTCCCGACTTCTTCCCAATGCCCCAGTGGGTCAAGAGACTAGCAGAGGTAGGAGCCCGAATAACCATCTCTACAGACGCCCATCACAAAGACGAAGTAGATATGCTATTCCAAGAAGCATGCGACCAAGCAAAAGCCTGTGGACACAAGGAAGTATGGTATTATGATGGAGAGTGGAAGCCAGAGCCATTATGATAGAAAATAATTTAGAAATAATCACTACAGGAGACGGCTCACAGACCCTATATCGAAGAGATTTAGACGAGATATACCACTCAACACATGGAGCAATTCAAGAGAGCAAACACATCTTTATTGACTCCGCACTATCTGCCCATCCACCACTCCCTCTTATCAATATACTCGAAATAGGTTTTGGCACAGGTCTCAATGCCGTACTTACCATGGAATACGCCAGCAAGCATTCTCAGTCCATCCACTACCACACAATAGAAAAGCATCCACTCCCTCCATCCATTACCAATAAGCTAAGCTATGGAAAGCAGCTATCCCTAGAAAGCGAGTACACGGCAATACATAAGTCCCCATGGAATAAGTCCATTGAGCTAAGCCCACACTTTAGCATACACAAGACAGACAGGGCTTTTGACGATGTAGAATTAGAAGACAATCGCTATCATATAATCTATTTCGATGCCTTTGCTCCCGAATACTCTCCCGAGCTATGGACGATACCCGTCTTCCAGCATCTCCACAATGCCCTAGTAGCAGGCGGTATCCTTATCACCTACTGCGCCAAAGGAGAGGTACAACGCAATCTCAAAGCCTCCGGCTACACTGTCCACAAGCTCCCAGGACCAAAAGGAAAGAGAGAGATAGTTAAGGGAGTTAGGAGGTGATGAGGCGTTGAGTTGTGGGAGTCGGGAGTCAGGCATCAGGAGTCAGGATTATGTAGGATTAATAGGATTTACAAGATGCTGACACAAGCAATCTCTCTTCGTTTTGTGATATATAAACTTCAATATAACCCCGTAGGGGTGGCTATTATGGTAGCAAGAAAGATAATACATATACCCTCCAGAACCCCTTTAGGCGTGGCAATTATGGCGCAAATACTATATTAACATCTTTCTTAATTACTTCTTAAAATCACTCTATTTTACACCCTATTTACGGTCTGAAAATTAAGGATTGCACTCTCTGCAAAATGGATTGATGAGACGGTCTATTTTCGTCGAAAGACAGT
>FZPS01000045.1_pt30 | contig 20128 bp, 24 predicted proteins | sample 1817821 | NCBI WGS metagenome assembly FZPS01 (sample SAMEA104158645, study PRJEB21678) | metagenome | place: Germany | collected 2015-04-21
GTGCATGGTATACCCGACGGCTACAAGCTCCGTCGCGGCGACATAGTCAGCTGTGATGTAGGCGCGTATTTTGAGGGCTATCATGGCGACGCGGCACGCACATACATAGTGGGCGATACGAGCGAGGAAGCCAAGCAGCTTATAAAAGTAACGCGCGAGAGCTTTTTCAAGGGCATTGAGTATGCGCGTGCGGGAAACAGGATATCCGATATTTCGAAGGCCATACAGGCGCACGCCGAGAGCTATGGCTACGGAGTAGTAAGGGAGCTGATAGGGCACGGCATAGGCACAAAGCTGCATGAAAAGCCCGACATTCCCAATTTCTATGACCCGCGCATGGGCTTAGGCGCAAAGCTTTTAGAGGGCATGACCTTAGCGGTAGAACCTATGATAAATATGGGCAGCGAAAAGGTATATGTGTTGGAAAACGGCTGGACTGTTTTAACCTATGACGGTAGTCTTAGCGCGCATTATGAGAACACAATAGCTATTACCGACGGCGAACCCATTATAATGACAATGCAGCTGGAGGATTTTTAATGGATTGCGACTATGATTATATAGGCTATGTGGCTTTATCTCTGTCGGGCAGGGATAAGAAGCGGCACTTTATAGTTGTAGCGCAGGAGCCAAACTTCGTGTTCTTAGCCGATGGCGAAACACGCCGGCTTGAAAGGCCGAAGAAGAAAAAGCTGAAGCATGTTAAAATTCTTTCAATGCAATCAGAGGCTATAAGGGAAATGCTGAAAAGCAATCCCAAGCGGCTTCTTAACAGCGATATATATAAAGCATTAGAAGAAATGGGATTTGGGAGGTAGAGTGCTTGTCTAAGCAAGATGTAATTGAAGTTGAAGGTGTAGTAACCGATACTTTTCCGAACGCTACTTTTGAGGTAGAGTTGGATAATGGCCACAAGGTGTTGGCGCATATTTCAGGCAAACTGCGTATGCACTACATCAAGATACTTACAGGCGACAGAGTTGTCGTTGAAATATCGCCTTATGATTTGACGCGTGGCAGAATCACCTGGCGAAAGAAGTAAAAGCGATAATAGTAAAAGGAGAAGCAATTATGAAAGTTAAGCCATCAGTTAAAGCAATATGCAGCAAGTGCAAAATAATTCGCCGCAAGGGCAGAGTAATGGTTATTTGTGAGAACCCTAAGCACAAGCAGAAGCAGGGCTGACACAAATAATATATTTTAGCAAAACTTGCAAGCGAAAAATTATTGTACTATAATAGGAACTTGCGAATTGTAAACCGTCAAGGCGGCTGGCTCGCTTTTTGCGTGCAATTGGCGGTTGTAAATAAAAAAATAATCTTATATGGAGGGAAACAAATTATATGGCACGTATTTCCGGTGTTGACTTACCAAGGGAAAAGCGAGTCGAAATCGGTTTGACCTATATTTACGGCATAGGTCGAAAGACGGCACTCGAGATTTTAGCAGCAACCGGCGTAAACCCGGATACGCGAGTTAGGGATTTATCCGTGAGCGATACAAACAAGCTCAGGGAGTATATCGACCATAACTTGAAGGTTGAGGGCGATTTGAGGCGTGAGGTCTCATTGAACATTAAGCGCTTGATGGAAATCGGCTGCTACCGCGGTATTCGTCATAGGAAGGGCTTGCCTGTCAGAGGGCAAAGCACAAAGCAGAATGCGCGCACCCGCAAAGGTCCCAGGCGTGCGGCAGTAGGCAAAAAGAAGTAAGGAGGTAATGAATAATGGCAAAAGGCAAAGTTAAAAAAGCCACTACAAGAAAGCGTCGTGAGAAGAAGAACATTGAGCGTGGCGCTGCACATATTCGTTCTTCCTTCAATAATACGATGGTAACAATAACAGATATAAACGGCAATGCTATAGCTTGGGCGTCTGCCGGCGGTTTGGGCTTCAGAGGGTCAAGGAAGAGCACTCCCTATGCGGCGCAGATGGCAGCAGAAACAGCAGCAAAGAAGTCAATGGAGCATGGGCTCAAATCCGTTGAGGTTTATGTAAGGGGTCCCGGTTCTGGCAGAGAGGCTGCAATTCGCGCGCTGGCTTCCGCAGGCTTGAGCATCAGCATGATTAAGGATGTAACACCCATACCTCATAATGGTTGTCGTCCGCCAAAGCGTAGAAGGGTTTAAGGAGGCTCGAATATGGCAAGATATAATAGTTCAGTTTGCAGATTATGCCGCAGGGAAGGCACAAAGCTGTTCTTGAAGGGAGACCGCTGCTTTACAGCTAACTGCTCGGTATCAAAGCGCGGCACAGCCCCCGGTCAGCATGGTGTAGCCCGTAGAAGAAAGCAATCTGAATACGGCATACAGCTTCGTGAAAAGCAAAAGTGCAGGAGAGCTTACGGTGTATTAGAAAGCCAATTCAGGAAATACTATGAAATGGCTTCAAATATGCGCGGCGTTACAGGCGAGAACCTGCTCATACTCTTAGAGCGCAGACTCGACAATGTAGTATATCGCATGGGCATAGCAAAGAGCCGTCCTATGGCACGCCAGATTGTAGGTCATGGACATATTTTAGTAGATGGCAAGAAGGTCGATATTCCTTCATACTTGGTAAAGCCCGGTCAGGTAATATCCATTAAGGATACGAGCCGCGACAATGCTTACTTCAAGTGGCTGCGCGAGAACGGCGTAGCAGGCGAAACGCATAATTGGCTTGAATTTGATGTTGACAGCCTTACAGGCAAGGTTATTAAGCTGCCTGAGCGTGAAGATATAGACTTGACAATTGAGGAACACCTCATAGTTGAGTACTATTCAAGGTAAGCGCACCCTAAAAAGATTATTAAAGGGGGATTTATATGTTGGAAGAAAGAAAATTAGAGGGCGTGTTCAGTATAGATGTTCAAAAGCCTTCGATTGATATTGTCGAATGCACCGAGAATTACGGGAAGGTCGTAGTAACTCCGCTTGACAGGGGCTTAGGCACTACCTTGGGCAACGCATTGCGCCGTGTGCTCATTTCGTCGCTGCCCGGCTGTGCTGTATCCTCTGTTAAGATTGACGGCGTGCTGCATGAGTTCTCAACCATAGAGGGCGTAAAGGAGGATGTTACTGAAATAGTTCTTAACCTCAAGCAGCTTCATCCCAAGCTGTATTGCCCCGAGAGCGAAAAGATAGTGCGCATAAACGCTACGGGTCCTAAGGTTGTAACCGCAAACGACATTATCCATGATGCCGATGTTGAAATAATAAATCCCGACTTGGTAATCGCAACTCTGAATGACGGTGCGTATTTAGGTATGGAGATTGTTATTTCAAAGGGCAAGGGCTATGTTCCCGCAGCTCAAAACAAGTTAAAGACCAACATAATAGGTCAAATAGCAATCGACTCTTTATTCACGCCTATTGAAAAGGTAAACTTCACAGTAGAGCCGACGCGCGTAGGTCAAAGTATTGACCACGACAAGCTGACTCTTGAGGTATGGACGAATGGCACAATCAAGCCCGACGCGGCAGTAAGCAACGCCGCAAAGCAGCTCAGCGACTATATGACTCTGTTCATAAACTTGGCTGATCATGTTCAGGGTATTGAGATGACAGAAGAAAAGGAAGAAACCAAGAAGAATCGCTTGTTGGATATGACAATCGAGGAATTGGAGCTTTCCGTGCGTTCATTCAACTGCTTGAAGCGCGCAGGCATACATACGGTCGGCGAATTGACCCAGCGCGACGAAAGCGATATGTTAAGAGTCAGAAACTTGGGGCGCAAGTCGCTCGAGGAAGTTCAGCAGAAGCTCGCATCCTTAGGGCTTAAGCTAAAAGACAGCAGTGATTAACAAATAATATAGGAGGATAAATTTATGCCCAATCGCAAATTAGGCAGACCGTCGGACCAGCGTAGAGCAATATTGAGAAATCTCTCAACAGCGTTAATTATGCATGGTCGCGTCGTAACTACCGAAGCAAGAGCAAAGGAAATAAGACCTATTGTTGAAAAGATAATTTCTTTAGCTGTAAGAGAGTATAAGAACTCAGAAACAGTTACAAAGAAAAGGATAGTTACAGATAAGAAGAATCAACGCGTAGAGCAGGAAGTACAGGTCATAAGAGACCTGCCCTCAAAGCTGCACGCACGCAGAATGATTATGGCTTATCTGTATGATGTTCCGATTCCTAAGCTCGAAGGCGAATCGAAGTCCGAATACAAGGCGCGCACAAAGGATAGAAGGCACCCTGTAATCGAGAAGCTGTTCCGCGATATAGCCCCCCGCTATGAAGGCAGAAACGGCGGCTACACCAGAATAGCCAAGTTAGGTCCGCGCAGGGGCGACGCAGCAGAGATGGCTGTTATCGAACTTGTTTAATTAAAATTTCACAAAGTTAAAGCCAGCGGCAAAATGCTGTTGGCTTTTTTTGTTTTTATAGTATAATATAGAAAGAGGTGAGTATGGCGTACGAAGAAAAAATAAGGCGACTGCGTGAAATAGTAAGGCTGCTTTCCGAAGGTAAGATGCCCCTGGAGGATATGGTGGCACTATATACCGAAGGAATGGAGCTTGTGAAGGAGTGTGGCGAAATCTTAACCGCATACGAAGGCAAAATTGAGGAAGTACGACAGGCATACCAGCAGAAAGATGAGCAATGATTTTCCGGTTCGGCTTGAATTTTACAAAAACATAGCCAACGAAACGCTTGACGCGATATTCGAATCAAAGCCTATAATTCCTGAATTAAAACAGGCAATGGAGTACAGCGTAACTCTTGGCGGCAAACGCTTGCGCCCTGCGTTATGCTATTCTGTATGGGAAATGCTTGGCGGCGACCTGAAAAGCACAACGGCTGTTAGCGCAATAAGGCTCATAGGCGCTGCGATAGAGCTTATACACACATATTCTTTAATACATGACGATTTGCCCTGCATGGATGATGACGATTTCAGGCGCGGCAAACCCTCAAATCACAAGGTGTTCGGCGAAGCAATGGCGGTTTTGGCTGGCGACGCGCTTCTCAACTTAGCATACGAGGTGCTTTTTGATGTATGCAGGCAGGAAAAAACAATTCAAGCCATAAAAGCGGCACAGCTTATAGCGGCCTGCGCGGGTTCGCAGGGCATGGTGGCGGGGCAGGCGCTTGACATGAGCTCAAAGAGCTCGAATGATGAGGAGCTGCTGAACACTATTCACAGCTTAAAGACAGGCATGCTGTTTCGCGCGTCAATATTGAGCGCGGCTGAGCTTTATGGCATCAGCGGAGAAAAATACGCAGAATTAGACCGCTTTGCACACGATTTCGGATTATTGTTTCAGATTACAGACGATTTATTAGATGTATGCGGCAGTAAGGAGGAGCTTGGTAAAACAACAGGTAAGGACGAGGCGGCAGGCAAGCTGACATATGCTACGGTTTACGGAGTCAACGAAGCGCAAGTCCGCGCAGAAAGCATAGCAAGCAGCGCAAAAGCACATATTTCTCACTTTGACAATAACGATTTTCTAATTGAGTTGGTCGAACAAACGCTTACACGCGCAAAATAAACAAAAGAAAAAGGAGTTGAGATAGTTGAAAATGACGACAAGGCGCAAAGCTCTATTTTTGGTGGTATTAGTTCTTGTAATTCTGATCACCTCATCAGGCTGCGGAATCAAGGCGATAGAGGGCAAACCCTTACCGACAGTTTCAAAAACCACACCAAGACCAATTGCCTCGCTTCCCCCCGTTGTCAAAGAAATGCACGCGTATTTCTTGGATGTGGGGCAGGGCGACAGCATATTGCTTGTATCGCCCAATGACAAAACAATGCTTATTGACGCCGGCACTTCAAAATCATACGAAATCATACAAGACAAGCTACAAGAGCTTGAAATCGAAAAATTAGACTGTGTAATAGCCACACATCCCCACGCAGACCACATAGGCAGCATGACGAGCATAATTGAGAATTACGAAATCGAATCCTTCTATCTTCCCGAATGCGACACCGAAACAAAGACATATACGAATATGATGAATGCCCTTGATGAAAAGGATATAGAGTATCAGTACCTTTATGCCAATCTGGAGGTTCCATGGGATGAGGAGGTAGAGGTTCGTGTGCTATCACCGGTTCAGGGCGTAAATTACGGGGCAATAATCAACAATTACAGCATTATGCTGCATATCACATACGGCGAAACCTCAATGCTGCTTGCCGGCGACGCTGAAAAGAAGGCGGAGCAAAAGGTGCTTGAAACATTCGAGAGTATACAGGCTGATGTTCTGAAAGCAGGGCATCACGGCTCTGATACCTCGTCTACGCGTGACTTCATAGAAGCGGTAAGCCCCGAGTTGGTTATAATTTCAGTCGGCGCAGATAATAAATACGACCACCCAAGCAAAAAGACAATGGATTTGTTCGAAGAATTGGGTATTCAGGTTATGCGCACGGATTTAGACGGAACCATACATCTCATATTCAGCGGGCTGGGTTACAAGGTTGCAGAGGAGCTTGAGGAAGTAGAGGAATAGGCTATATCAGTGCGGAGTGTAGAGAGGAGTGCGGAGTTATCCGAACAGTGCGCGAATGAATACAATGCTTCGCATTGAATGAATATGGGGCTGTGTTCAAACGAAAAATGACCAATAACGAGGGCGCATTATGCGTCCTTTTTGTATGAAACGCAGAAAATACTGACTGCTTCCATTATGTTCGTATTCGCAAAAATTTTTATCTCACACCACTTGACAAGCGAACAAATGTTCTGTTATAATGTTTATGATGGATAAAGTGTGCTTAGCGCAATTTCGGTTTTCAAGTACAAAACGCGGCATGAAAAAGAGATTTCTCATTTTATTTTAACACTTCCCCCACTCCCGCAGGCTCATTATGAGCCTTTTTTAATTGCTTCGAAAGGAGGACTAAATGAAGCTTACAGAGATTTTCAACAGGGCAAAGGAAAAGCCCCAGCTTGACGAAAAAGACGCCCAAGTAGCCCGGTTAGCCGCCAATGTCGTAAAGACGCTTGAGAGGTACAAGGCGGAAAACAGGTTAATATTCGAGTTAAACGAGTACATTAACTCCGAAGAATTCCTATCGCTTGTGAAGGAGTATGATGTTCCGGCCGCTATACGCATATTCGAGGCAGAAAAGCGCCTTGAAAAAGCGCATGAGGAGGGCAGACTCAGTGCGGTTGAGGAAATATACAGGCGCAAGGAGTTCCCAAGAGCCATGAAAACAGGCAAGCCGCAATCCGTTCATGTGGATTTCTCAAAAATCTCAAAGGAGGAGTTCGAAAGAATCAAAAAGCAGCTTGAAAACGGCTAAATCCTAATAATATAAGCACACTATCCAATCAAAAAAATAAGAAAGGCAGAAAGATATGAATACAACGACATCAACAACCCTAACAACAAAGCTGAACAAAACATTTTACGACAGACAGCTTTTAGAAAGCGCAAAAACGCGCTTCGTGTTCGCAAAGTACGGTCAGAAGCGTTCCATTCCTAAGAACAGCGGCAAGACTGTGGAGTTCAGACGCTGGAATCTATTCGACCCGTCAAAAGTAATGGGCGGATTGGAGGAAGGCGTAACTCCCGAGAGCCAAGCGCTTTCGCAGACCTCCGTTCAAGCGACAGTTTCACAGTACGGCGCATATGTAGAGGTAAGCGACCTGTTGGACCTCACAGGCTATGACAGAGTGATAGCCGACAGCGCGGAGCTTTTAGGCGAACAGCTTGGCACGGTAATAGAGTGGATCACGCGTGACGAAATATGCTCCGGCAGCAATGTTCAGTATGCGAACGGCAAGCAGAGCCGTGACGCCTTGACAAGCAGCGACAAGCTGACAGTTACAGAGATAAGAAAAGCGGTTAGAACCCTCAAGAACGCAAAGGCGCGTATGTTCTCCGACGGGCGCAATCCGCACTTCATCTGCATATGCTCACCCGAAGCGACATTCGACCTGCAAAGCGACTCAAACTGGCAGGATGTAAGCAAGTATTCAAACGCAGAGCAAATATACTCGGGCGAAATAGGCAGGCTGTATGGCGTAGTGTTTGTGGAAAGTACAGAAGCCAAGGTGTTCACGCCCAGCATTCGCCGCTCAGTTGCGATAGGCAGCACCGCCACGCAGATAGTGCTCGATAAGGCGCTGACAGCCGCGCAGATTGAGTATCTGAAAACCGAAGGCGCGACAATAAGCATAGGAAGCAATAAGAATTTAGCGGTTGATGTTGACGCGCTCGAAGAAGACGCCGAGGTTATAGTGCTTTTAGAGGCGCTTGACGCTGTTCCCCAAGTAGGCGCAGCAATAATCAGCGATGACGCAGGCGCAAGCGGAGCGGAGGTCCACGCGACAGTTGTTTTCGGCAAGGACGCCTACGGTATTATCGATGTAACAGGCGCGGGCGGTATGCAGACAATTATAAAGCCCTGCGGCTCAGCAGGCACAGCCGACCCCTTGAATCAACGCGCGACGGTAGGCGCAAAGGTAGCAGCCTTCGCGGCAAAAAGGCTTAACGATTTGTGGATTGTGCGTATAGAGCATGGTGTAAGCGCGTAAAGGGCGCTTTGCGCGCATGAAGACGCCTGCGGCAAATGAAGACACGCTTCGCATTGAACGAAGACGGGCTGCGCCCGAATGAGCATTTATGAGTGTGGAGTGCGCAATAAAAAAACTCAGAATAAATCCATGCTTGTTACTTCTCTAAATTGCATATAAGCGCACCTGATTACCGCAAAGCGCATAATTTTCTAATAGATTTTGTGTTTTTTCTCCCTAAATATAGAGCTGGGCGTACCTGCGTGTACGCCCGTTCACCTATCAAAGCCTTGTTTCCCCGAAAAAAATTTTATTCACTTCGCGCAGCGAAATTTCATGCTGCTATAAGTGCAATATTTAATGATTCGCATAAGCGAATTATTTCATATACGAAGCATTTTTAATTTTTGAGTACTGGCTAACAGCGCTTAAAAAACATCAAGGAGGTTTTTATGTATATCACAGAAAAAGAAATCAAGCCCGAAGCACCCTATGTAGAGTTAATCATAGAAGGCGACCCCGGCGACGCATGGGAGGGCGGCATAAACGGCAGATTTTACAGAATTTCGCGCGGAGTGCCTGTGCGCGTTCCGCTCAGCTTGGCAAAGCTCATATACTCAAACGCACGCGTAAAGGTGCTGTCGAAATCGCTATACGACGACTATAAGACGGAAAGCGGCAAGTGCCTCAACTCTAAGAAAACGAGGGCGAAATCATGACATTGCGCGAGATTATAGAAGCCGCGCTGTTGCAGTTAGGCAGGGGAAGCGACTCTGCCTCGGTTGACAAGTGGAAAGCCAAGCTAACCGTATTCGTGAACGACGCCATACGCGATATAGCAACCGCCTTTCCGCTTATACGAACCGAAAGCGCAAGAATAGTAGGCACTACCGTTGACCTATCGCAATTAGACCGCCTTTGCATGAAGGTAGTGGGCGTTTCGCAGGAGGGCTTTCCGCTGAACTATTCTGTAAATGAAGCTGCGGGCATTGTTTCCGTGCGCGGAGTTGGGAATGTTGATGTTACATATCGTTATGTTCCCAATGTTATCACTGCGCTTGAAAGCTCGCCCGAGGTACCCGAACAGTTGCATGGCTTAATAGTTATATATGCGGTTGCGCGTGAGAGAATGTCGGGCGATAAGGCAACGCAGAGCGGAGCCAACATATATTTGCAGATGTATGAAACCGCAAAGGCAAGGTTCATATCCGCTTTCAGAGAGGGGAGGACAATAGAGAACATCTATTGAAGCGAGTGAGGTGAAAATATGCTGTATCAATACAAAATAGACCGGTTCTTAGGCATAGACCAGTCCTGCGATGAGAACATACTGCACCCAAGCTTCTCCCCCGACGCAGTAAACATGAATACAGACGACGGCAACCTCTCCGTAGCTAAGGGATTTGTGCGCCACATAATAGCACAAGTCCCCGGGGAGGGTGATATTCACAGGCTCGTCATATTCAAGCGCAAGGAGGGCGATATTTTCTTGGTGTTCTGCTCCGACGCAATATACGCAAGCACTAACGGGCTGTGGGTAAAGGCGTATGAGTTCACTCCTGCTTTGGAGGACTATGAGTTCGACACAGTCGAGGTAAGCATCAACAATACCGATTACCTGCTCATAGCCAATGGCGAAACGCAAATGCTCAAATATGATGGCGACAGCTTTTATAGCTTCGGAAGCGCGGAAAATCAATCCGATATACCCGTGCGCTATTTGGCATTGTATAAGAACAGGCTTTTTTCCGCAGGCAACAAGGACTATCCCAACAGGCTGTATTATTCAAAGCTGCCCGGCGGCAACAGAAGCATAGAGGATTGGGGCTATGATGAGGCCTCTCCAAATGTAGAGGGCGGGCATATAGAGGTAGGCGATTTCGATTCCGACCCCATTATTGCGCTGACAGCATTGTCGAGCCAGCTTCTCATATTTAAGAAGCACAGCATATACAGGCTGTACGGCGACAAGCCTTCGAATTTCGTGTTAGAGCAGGTAGAAGCTGATTCGGAATATGTCAGCCACACTTCAATAGTGCATTATTCCGATGTTGCGTATTACTTTACGAATTCGGGGCTTAATGTGTTTGACGGCGTAAACGCAAGGCTGAGCAGCGACGCCATGAAGATAAAGAACATTATGAACGGCGCAAACACGCGCAACACAAGGGGTGTAAGGGCAAAGAACAAGCTGTACTTCACAATCAAGAAGGGCAGCAACACAGAGCTCATAGAGTACGACCTCAACCGCCGTACATATATGCGCAGAAACGGCTTTGAAGTAATAGACATGGTGCAGAAGGACAATATAGTCTTTTTTATAAATTCGTCAAGGCATATATGCAGATTGGATTACGGCAACACCTATGCAGGCGAGCCGATAGTGGCATATTGGCGCACACCTATAACGGACTTGGGCGAAAAATCAACAATAAAGCAGTTTGATGAGCTGTATTTGAGAGGAAGCGGCACGAGCCTATCCCTCACAACCTATACAGGAGGCTTTGAGAGGGAGCACATAATCACAAATCTCAACGACGAGGTAGCAGAGGTGCCGCTTATAGATGAAGGGCGCACAATAGGTCTGAAAATCGCCAACAGCGAAGGCAGCAGCTTTCAGATAAAGGGCGGAATGGAGCTGCACTTGAAGGTACGGGGGAGGTGCAAGTAATGAAAGCGTTGCATTATATAGCCTTGTCGCCCGACGACACTGTGCAGTCGAATGAAATTGACAAGGCATTGTGGTATAAGGCGAACGAAAGCAGGCTTAATCAGAACTTCACAAGCATATTCAAGCAGCTGGAGGAGTTAGAGGAGCTGCTTTCACAGCTGCAAGCATCGTTGAACAGAGAATAGAGATTAAACAGGAGGAAGTATGAAATATTATGTTGATGGCTACACGCCGCCGGAGGATGTAATGTCCTATGAAGATGTAAAGCGCTATCAGAAGCTGTTGGGCGTAGAGGTTGACGGCATATGGGGCAAGAAAACTCAAGCGGCGTATGAAAAATATTTGATGGAAAAGAACAAGCAGAACGATAATGAGGGCTATCCCTTCGGGAGCGGCGTTGACTGGGAGGCTATCTCTAAGAAGCTCACAGAATACTTTTCGAATGTTATGCGCCCCACAATAGATGCTGCTATTGAGAAGCGAAAAGCGGCGTCGGACACATTCGAAGCTGAGTTAGACGCCGACTCATACGCGCGCGGAATGGGCGGCTCGACATTTGTTTCTTCTATGAAAGCAAGGCAGGAGGAAAGCGAGCAGGACGATATAGCGTATCTTGAAAGCGAATACTCACAGGCTTTGGCGGCGCAGGTGTATGACTCCTTGATGAAGTTAGGCTCAATGTACGCAGAGCAGAAGATGAAGCAGGAGGAGCTTGAGCTTCAGCGTGAAAAAATGCGCCAGGAAAGAGAGATGTTTGAGGAACAGCTAAGAGCAAAGGAAAGAAGTGCCGCAAAGCAAAATGACAGCGCATATTTTTCGGGCTTGAAGTACTCCGACTATGAGCGGTATATAGACAGCTTAGGCGCGCAGGCGGAAGATTTCTTCTTGTCGCAGCATGAGTATTGGCGCTATATTCGCGCGCAGGCGAAGCTTGATTTAGGCGAATCGGGCTACAATCAGCTATATAACAGCTTTATGCAGTCCCGGCAGGCTAAGAACGACAGAGGAAGAGATAAGTATGACAATGTTGAAGAGCTATACTAAGTGAAAGGGGAATGTATATGGTTAATAAATTTATTGCTTGGCTGAAACAGCAGGTAGGCAGCATATATGTTTGGGGCGCGCAGGGTGAGGTAGGCTTCAATGAGGATTGGATAAGAAAGCGCGAAACCAGTGAGGAAAACGCAAAGCGCGCAATAAGCTTTTTCAGAAAGCAGCTTTCTAAGGGTATACTTGATGTAAAGGCGTATGACTGCTCGGGTCTTTTAGTGCGCTTTTTCCTTGATAATTCAATAATTCATTCGGATATGAGCGCTAAGGGGCTGTATAGCTTCTGCAAAAAGATAAAGGAATCGGATTTGCAGGCCGGCGACCTCGTTTTTCGGCATGATGGAACTAAAATACACCATGTCGGCGTATATATAGGTGATGGCTTGGTGATTCATGCGAAGGGGCGCGATGTAGGCGTAGTGTGTGAACGCTATTCCGAAAACGGTACTGGCTATTGGACGCATTTCGGCAGAATGGAGTCGCTTTCGAACAGAAAGGAAATGCAGTTCCCAAGGCTTATGAGGTATGGCGGTAAGACCTACTGCAATTTGCGCAGCGTTCCGTATGTAACCAACAGCAATACCGTAATAGGTAAGGTAAGCGCAGGCGATACTGTGCTGGTGCTGGGAATAGACAGCTCGCAATGGGCGGAGGTCATCAAAAAGGACGATTCTAAGGAAAGCGGCTTCGTGCGCGGCTACTGCATAGCCAACTACTTGGAATCGGCATAAAGAATGGGGTGAGTAAATGAATATAAGTTCAACCTTTAAGCTCGTGATAGCAGGCATTGGCGGCATATTAGCCTACCTGTTCGGTCCTTGGGACGCGCTGATAATAGGCATGGTGGTAATGTTATCGCTCGATTATGTAACAGGCGTAATAGCCGCGGCTATCAGGGGAGAGCTAAACTCAAAGGTAGGCTTTATAGGCCTGCTTAAAAAGGTAGTGATACTCGTAATAATCGCAGTAGCGTCAATAATAGACAGGCTTATACCTGATGCGAACAGCGCAATACGCTCGGCAGTAATTATGTTCTACATATTGAACGAAGCGCTGAGCATATTGGAGAACGCAGGCGAAATAGGAATACCGCTGCCTAAGAAGCTGAAGCAGGCTATTGAAGTGCTTAAAGAGTAGCGTTGAGTTAGGAATGAGGCGTTGGCGCTATGGGCGCATGAAGATGCCAAAGGCGCATGAAAATAGGCGGCTATGCCGCCTTCATTCCAGCGTGAAACACTGTCTTCACGCGGCGACTTATGTCGCCGCCTCACAGCATTATGCACACCAAGTTGTTGCACCTTTCGTTTACAATGCGCTGCACCATATCCCTAAGCTGCATACGCACCTCATCGGGTAGCTGGTTTATCTTCGAATACAGCCCGCTGCATACAAGGTCATACAGCGGCTTGCCGAATATGTTGGTTTGCCAAATCTTATCAGGCTCTTTTTCAAAAGTGTCTGTAAGGTACTTAACAAGCTCTTCAGACTGCTCCTCCGTACCTACGAGCGGGGCTATTTCAGAATCCATATTCACGCGTATAAGGTGCAGGCCTGTGGCGTTAGCCTTTAACCTTACGCCGAACCTGTTGCCTTGACGGACTATTTCTGGCTCCTCAAGCGTCAACTCATTCATATCGGGAGGAACCAAACCATAGCCTGTGCGCTCAACCTCTATAAGCGCCTCCTGCATTCTGTCATACGCGCGCTTTGCTACTATGAAATCCTTTAGCGTGGATATAAGATGGTATTCGTCTTTGATTTCATAGCCGCATTCTTCACTTAGCACATTGTAGAAAACATGCTCTTTGGGGGTGAGCGTGTATTCAAGCGTGCCTGTGGCGGGGTCAATATTTGTTAAGGCAAGCGCGTAGAAGTCGTCGTTCTCCGGAATGCTGTCAAGCAGGCATTGAGTATCGCGCATTTTGTTTATGTTGGGCATAGCACCCCTGATTGCCTCTGCTATTTTTGCATTTAGAGGATTCTCAATACCCAAGGCGCGTATGAATGGCGGAACATTCACAATTAGCTGGCGTATGGGCAGCTCGAACAATATGCTCTCTAAAAGGTCTGTTATGTCATTAACAGTCATATTCATTACATCAAGAGCGACTGTACGGGTTTCATATTTCGCTTCAAGCGAACCGCGCAGGGCTTCGGCGTCCTCAGAGTACGGGTTTCGAGAGTTCAGCACAATTATAAAGGGCTTGTTTTGCTCCTTCATCTTGGCTATAACTCTTTCTTCGGCTGAAACATACGCGCCGCGCGGAATGTCTGTAATTGTGCCGTCGGTGGTTACTACAATTCCTATTGTGGAATGCTCCTGAATAACCTTTGTAGTGCCTATTTCCGCCGCCTGCTCAAATGGGATTTCGTAATCGAACCATGGCGTAATAACCATGCGCTCTCTGTCGCCCTCGGCTTGCCCTAACGCTTCGGGAATCATGTAGCCCACGCAGTCCACCATGCGAACATTCATGTTGAACATGGTAGAATCGTCTGAAAGCGTTATGGTAGCGGCTTCGTTGGGAACGAATTTCGGCTGTGTTGTCATAACGGTCTTGCCCGATGCGCTTTGCGGAAGCTCATCGTTGACTCTCTGCCTGTCGTATTCGTTCTGAATATTAGGTACGACAAGAAGCTCCATAAACCTGCGTATGAATGTCGATTTGCCCGTTCTCACCGCACCGACGACCCCGAAATATATGTCGCCCCCCGTGCGCGTCGCTATGTCGCGGTATATATCTATCCTCGTTTCAGCCATGAGTTTTCTCCTCCATATTCGGCTTTTTGGTTTCGCTATAATGTTTATGCGGATAAGCAAAGTTTATTACAATACATAATGTTTAATAGCTTCGCGCAAGCGAAACATCATGGCGAAGCCATTTAATGCTGCGCGTAAGCGCAATATTTCACAATTCGCGCTATGCGCATGACTTCAGGGAGGTAAAATGCGAACATTAAAGCTAACCGGCGCGCCTAACAAAAAGCAGCTTGCGTTTTTCAGGTCAAAAGCAAGGCATACGGCGTACGGCGGGGCAAGGGGCGGAGGCAAAAGCTGGGCTATGCGCAGAAAATTCGTAATGCTTGCGCTGAGATACAAGGGGCTTAACCTTTTACTATTAAGAAGAACATTGCCCGAGCTGCGCGAAAACCATGTAATACCCTTGTTGAAGGAGCTGAATGGCTTTTGCAACTACAAGGCTACCGAAAGGGTGTTCGAGTTTCCGAATGGCTCACGCATAAAGCTTGGCTATTGCGACAGCGCAAACGACATATATCAGTATCAGGGTCAGGAATACGATTGCATAGGCTTAGAGGAAGCCACGCACTTCACGGAGGAGCAGATGCAGTTCTTAACCACCTGCAACAGAAGCACGCGCACAGATTTTTCGCCGCGTATGTACTACACCACAAACCCCGGAAATGTGGGCCACGGGTGGGTGAAGCGGCTTTTTATAGACAGGGAATACACAGCGTTTGAAAATCCAAGCGACTATTTGTTTATACCTGCAAGGGTGTATGACAATCAAGTGCTTATGAAAGCTAACCCCGAATATGTGCGCACATTGGAAGCGCTGCCCGATGATTTGAAGCGTGCGCACCTGTACGGCGACTGGGATGTGTTCGCAGGGCAGTACTTCAAGGAGTTTTCGCGCGAAAAGCATGTCATAGAGCCTTTTTCGCTGCCAAGCTATTACAAGCGCTTTTGTTCTATGGACTGGGGCTACAACGACCCCTGCTGCGTGCTTTGGCATTGCGTGGATACAGAAGGCAGAATCTATACTTATCGAGAGCTGTATGTGCGTCACAATAGGGCTGATGAGGTTGCAAAGCGCATAATAGAGCTGTCGGAGGGTGAGAGCATAAGCTACACGGTAGCATCTCCTGATATGTGGCAGAAGCGCGGAATACTGGCGGCGCAGGGAGGCTTCGAGGGCGAATCCATAGCCGATGTGTTTCAAAATGCCGGTGTTCCCTTAACCCCTGCGGATAATTCAAGAGTAGCAGGCTGGCAAAAGGTGCGCGCGTACTTGGCAGATGCGCCCGACGGCAAGCCTCTCTGGCAGGTGTTCTCAACCTGTATGAACCTTATAAAGACCCTGCCCGCGCTAACCTATGATTCGCATAATGTCGAGGACGCTTTCGGTATAGACGACCATGCGCCCGAAGCGTTGAGATACGGGCTTATGTCGCGACCCGGCAAAACAAGAGTTCAAACCAAAACAGTAAAGTGCTATGACCCGTTAGATACAGACGAGCCATTATCAAGCAGCTTTTTTGGAATATAGGCGGTATCGCCATTACAAAAATCATCAGGGCGAAAAGCCCTTATTTTTTAGGAGGAATTATGAGAATCGGAAACGGACCCTTAATACCCACGCCAAACGATGTTAACCCCGATATAGCAGGCGGAGGCACCACGCTTTCAATAGGCAAGGCGACAACAAACGCAAGCTCCCTTGCAGGACAGGGGAGCATGGGGAAGACTTCGACAGGCTCAATACACAGCAAGCAGGCGGATATAGATTACATATACGCGCTTTTCGATGAATATTCAAACGCCTATGCTTTAGAATGGCAAAGGTTTGAGAGAGCGGAAAAGCTGTATCATGGCTTGCACTGGGAGGATATTCCCTATAACGACGCGCTTGAGCCCCGCCCCGTAACCCCAATAATTCAGGCGACTATTGAAAGTGTGCGCGCCGAATTGCAGGATTGGTATCCGCAAGCCATCATAACAGCCGACGAACCCGAATATGCCGAAGCCGCAAACGCGCTTACAGCAGTAATCTCCGAGAATCATATAGGCTGCAACTATGAGCGCGAATACGAAAAAGCCATTCACGACCTTTTAGTAGGCGGAACAATGATACAGGAGGTAGGCTTTGACCCCGACAGCAACTGGGGGCTTGGCGCCGCGTATATTCGTCATGTTGACAACAGGTGCATTATGTTTGACCCTAACGCCTCAACGGTTGACGAATGCCGCGCTATAATCAAGTTCAGCGTTCACCCTATAAGCTGGTATTATGAGCATTACCCCAAGCACGCAATAAAAATGGTGGCTGACGAGATTGCCTTAGCTGCGAATACCTCAGAGGAAAGCGCGGTGCTCATAGAGTTCTGGAAAAGGGAGTATGACGCGGTACGCTGCCGCTACAATGTTCATATGATTAAGGTTGCCGGCAGGGTAGTATTGGAGGATAGCCGCGAAACATACGAATATGGGCTTTTTGCGCATGGCAGGTATCCTTTTGTGGTAACTGCGCTTTTCCCGCGTAAGGGCTGCATATTGGGCTACGGCTTCTGCGATGTGTTCGAACAGCAGCAAAGGCTTTCGGATAAGTTAGACCAAATAGTTATCAAAAACGCGCTTATGGCATCGCATAACAAGCTGCTCGTAAGCTCCGCATCGGGCTTTGATATAAACGACCTTTGCAACTGGTCAAAGCAGGTGCATACGGGCGAGAACATAAACGGCATAAAGTGGTTCTCAACCGCTCCGCTGCCGGGCTATATAATCGAATACATAGAGCGTATGCGCGGCAATGTGAAGGAGGAATCGGGCGCGAATGAGTTCTCACGCGGCTCAACTGCTAATGGCGTAACAGCGGCTTCAGCAATAATGGCGTTGCAGGAGATGAGCAACAAGCGCTCCCGTATGATAGCGAAAAGCGTTCACTCATCATTCGCAGAAGCAGTTCGCATGGAAATTGAGGTAGAAAGGGAGTACGCGGTATTTTCACGCCCCGTATATGTGAACAGCATCAAGGTTGCGTATTCGAGCGACATATTCAGGGATATTGACGACTACCCCTTAGAGTTCAAGGTAAGCGTAAAGGTGCAGAGGGAGAGCCGATTCTCCGTTATGGCGCACAACGAAACAGTGTTCAAGCTGGTGCAGATGGGCATGATTACTCCGCAGATTGGCTTGGAAATGCTGATATTCGACGGTAAGGAAGAAGCATTGGCGAAAATGCGGCAGTTAAACGGTGAAAACGGAGAAGTGAATGAGCAGCGATAACGCAAGCAAGTATCAAAGCATATTGCAGGAGCTGTACGCAATCTGCACGGACAGCGAAAACAAACCGTCGGACAGAATTGCCGCCGCAAAGCTGCTGCTTGACTACATAAAGGAAAACAGCGATTCAAACGAAATTCGTGTAGTGTTTGACGGAATAGAGCAGGAGTTGAGCGAGTGAAGTGCGTGCTTAGGCACGCAATGAATACGCCTGCGGCGAATGAAGACGGGCTGTGCCCGAATGAAGACACGCTTCGCGTGAATGAAGACGCCGCGGCGAATGAAGATGCTCCTGCGGAGCAAATGAATACATGCTTTGCGTGCATGAAGACGCATAGTGGCGAATGAAAACGCGCTTTACGTGAATGAATATGCTTTTGTGCATAAAAATAGGCGGCTTTGCCGCCTTCATTCAGCGTGAAACGCTGTCTTTATGCACGCTTTGCGCCTTTACACTTTAATAAACCTTCCGCCCGCTTCGCCTATAATTTCGCTGTCCTTCATAATGGTTTTTCCTCGCAGTATGGTTTCAACGGGTTTGCCCTTTAATTTACGCCCGTTGAATGGCGACAGCTTTACCTTTGAGTGTATGTTCTCCTGCTTAAACTCGTATTCGTGGTCGAAGTCTATTATCACCAGGTCCGCGTCTGTGCCTATTTCCAATGAGCCCTTTTGCGGATACAGCCCATACAGCTTTGCAGGATTTTCGCTTAAAAGCTTAGCAAGCTGATTTTCGGTGATTTTGCCCTCTGATACCGCGTTTATCATAAGCAGTCCTAATGTTTCGACGCCTGCGTTGCCTGAGGGAGAGTCGAACAGCCCCTTTTGCTTTTCTTCGGCTGTGTGCGGCGCATGGTCTGAGCTTACATGAGCTATAGTACCGTCGCGCAGACCCTCCCACAGCGGCGCCTGATTGAACTTCTCGCGAACCAGCGGGAACCACTTCATATACGCGCCCAATGTGTCGCCATGCTCCTCGGCGGAAAGCTCTAAATAGTGCGGGCAGGTTTCGGCGGTAACACTCTTGCCCTGCTTCTGTGCCTGCCTTATTATATCTACGCTGTCGCCGACTGATAAGTGATGAATATGCAGGCGAAGTCCGCATTCATGCGCATATGCTATTGCGCTTTGAATAATGGTCGTTTCGCATATAGCCGGGCGCATTTTCAACAAATCGGCATATGTTCTGCCGCTTTGCGCCAGCACCTTTTTTGATTCGTGCCTTATTATCTCAAAATCCTCTGCGTGTATGCCCAACAGCTTGCCTGTTTTGGCTACGCTTTGGAACATATCGCGTATCTGACCTCTGTGCATGGGCGGCGCAATATCGTCCGCGCCCTCCTTGTAGTTGTATATGAGCTGATAATTCTTCTTATCAACAGCATAGCCCCAGAAGTACTTGAAGCCCACTACGCCTGCCTTCGCCAGGTCATCAAGCGCGTGCTCGTTTACTTCGCCCAACGCTATGCCCCATACGCAGTAGTCAACATATGCTTTTTTCGATACGCACTCTATGAAGGATTCAAGCATTTCGACATTGTATATAGCGGGATTGCAGTTCGGCATTTCGAATATTGTCGTGATTCCGCCAGCCGCAGCCGCCTTTGTGGAATATGAGAAGTCCTCCTTCTGATACGCGCCATGTATGCCGTCGCGCGAATGAACATGCGTGTCTATGAAGCCCGACATTACGGTTTTTCCGCTCGCGTCGGTTACCTCGTCCGCCTCTAACACCTCTTTTGAAATCAAGGCTATTTTACCGTCTTTTATGTATATGTTTGCTAAATAGCTTTCGTTTCCAGTAACTATATTGCCGTTAATGATTGCTCTTTCAAATGCCATTCTATCACCCCTTCTTGTTTTCCTTATCTAATATCATATTACCTTATTATACCCTGTGCTCGCCAGTGCAAATTAAACGG
>FZPS01000139.1_pt327 | contig 20128 bp, 20 predicted proteins | sample 1817821 | NCBI WGS metagenome assembly FZPS01 (sample SAMEA104158645, study PRJEB21678) | metagenome | place: Germany | collected 2015-04-21
AAGCTTCCAAGATGTATTCCTGTCAATACGGTCACTCGGGAATTTCTTTATCGTTCTCTGAAGCCGGGCTTCGATATGATCAGTTATTGAAAGCCCATCCAGACCTTCATACCAAGCCTCTTGAACACGGGTTGTCGGCCAAACCGAGCCATCAGAGAATACGGTATGAACATGAAATTCCAGCTTTAAAGTGTGATATCCCGGAACATCCGGAATAACAATAGGATTCGGCACACGCGCCTCTATCAAGAGAACTGCGGAAAAAAGAATGAAGAAAAAAGATAATAAACGTTTCATTATAATGGGGTTAAGGGGTTAGGGCGTCTGATACTACAGACATCAGACAAAGATAATACTTTATTGTGTTTCTCAAATACTCGGAGGCGCTTCATTCTCTTTACCTGCAAGCGGACCTTACTCGTTTTGAACCATCTTGAAATAATACTGATAGTATGCTAAAAACAGTGTCTGAAGGGATAAAACAGGAAAAGGTCGCAAAAGCATAAGTTCACAGGTCGCTGTGCAAACGCTATTCAACTTCTTTGTGGTCGGGCAGGAGTTGTATAATTGGGTTATTTTGCCTACTTTTGTGTTCTATAATTGATAGGATATTTATATGTCACATCGAGATAGCGGCGTAATCTTTCGGATTGAGATTGTCCGAGATGATTTAAACCTGATTGCAGGAATTTCGAGAATTAAGAAATAAAAATGGGAAAGCTGCTGAATAAAATATCAAATTGGTACTTTTCCAAAAATGCGCTCCCTTATTGGGTTGTATTGGCTATTGATTGCATAATAGTGCTGTTTTCCGAAATTATAGCCATACTAATCACATATGGCGGTCATTTCTTCCGGATCAATTTATGGCCGATTTCGCTCGGCTTGCTCTTGACCTTGATTTTTTTTGTAATCTCGTTCAGGCTTTTCAAGACATACTCCGGTATAATCAGATATTCGTCATTCGTGGATTTGCAGAGGGTTACTTTAGCTACTCTCATCGGGTCGCTGCTCACTTTTTTGGCATCTGCTATTGTCTCGTCCATCGGCAATGGAAAGATTATTATGTTTACGTTCAATGGCATTATCATTCTGTTTGCATTCACGACAATTTCAATGCTTATTGTTCGAGTATCTGTCAAGCAATTATTCGACCTTTTTCGCAAAGATGCCAACACCCAAAAAGTAATTATATACGGTATTAAGGAAGGTGGTGTTGCTCTCGCAAAAGGCATTCGGAATGCCACGCCTGTAAAGTTCTCATTCGCAGGCTTTTTAAACCCGGACGATGACATTAAGGCCGAGTTCCTGATGGGCGTAAAAGTACGCCCTATAAGACCCGATACTGCTGACGAAATGAAAGCTATCGGGGTTAATATAATCCTTGTGTCATCAACTCATCTTGACAGCTTCCGCGAGCAAACCGAGCTTATAAATAATCTCATTAACAACGGGATCAAAATTATGTTTATGCCGCATGCTGAAGAGTGGGATGGCAAAACAGACATTGATCAAAAGCTTCGTGAAGTAGATATTGAAGATCTTCTCCCTCGCAAGAAGATTGAAGTAAATATGGATGCCATTGGCGAGCTTCTCAAAGATAAGCGCATTCTAATAACCGGTGCCGCCGGAAGTATTGGCAGTGAAATGGTCCGCCAGGTGGCTGCTTTCAACCCTGCAGAAATGATTTTGATTGATCAGGCAGAGACTCCAATGCATAACATTCGATTGATGATGGCTCGCGATTTTGCGGATATTAAAGCTGAAACAATCGTTGCCAGCATCACTAATAAGGAACATATGGACAAGATATTCTCTGAGCACAAACCGGAATATGTATTCCATGCGGCAGCATACAAGCACGTGCCTCTAATGGAGGATAATCCGGCAATGGCGGTCCAGAATAACATATATGGCACTCGAGTGATAGCGGATCTTGCCGTTAAATACGGCACAAAGAAGTTCGTGATGATTTCTACAGATAAAGCTGTTAACCCAACCAATGTTATGGGATGCAGCAAGCGAATCTGCGAAATATACTGCCAATCGCTCAATAACGCCATTGCTTCGGGCGAGGTAAAGGGAGTGACTCAGTTTGTTACCACACGCTTCGGAAATGTTCTTGGAAGCAATGGCTCTGTAATTCCTCTTTTTCGTGAGCAGATTAAAAGGGGCGGTCCGGTCACAGTGACTCATCCTGACATTATTCGCTATTTTATGCTTATCACGGAAGCTTGCAAGCTCGTTCTTGAGGCAGGAACTATGGGCAAGGGTGGAGAGATTTTTGTCTTCGATATGGGAGAGCCGGTAAAGATAGTGGATTTAGCAAAGCGCATGATAGCCCTCTCTGATGCAAACAATGTGCAAATCGAATTCACCGGCCTTAGAGATGGGGAAAAGCTCTATGAGGAGGTTCTATCCAAACAAGAAAACACCAAGCCGACATCACATCCAAAAATTTTGGTAGCGTCTGTTCGCGAATACGATTACAAGACAGCATGCTCAAATGAACGACGCCTCCTGGATGCATCATATACATTTGACGATATGGCAATCGTTAAAATTATGAAGGAGATTGTTCCCGAATATAAGAGCTCGCAATCGAGATTTTCAGCGTTGGATTAGAGATAAATTATGATATGAAACGGATTTTAATCCATACACTGGTATTCAGTCCGGATGGCGTTTCAACAGCATACCTGTACAATGATATTGCATTAGCATTTAAAAAGGCGGGACATGATGTAGTTGTGTTAAGCACTACTCCTCACTTTAATGTGGTGGAGAAACAGTTGGCAGAACATCCTATGAAGTGGGGCATTTGGGGATTATATAAGAAGAGCCTATTCCATGGCATCCCTGTATATCATGTACCACAAAAAAAATTCAAAAGCACATTACTGAGGTTGATTGGTTTTATGTACTGGCATATCATCTCGTTCTTTGTAGGTCTGTTTATCAAGAATGTAGATGTAATCATATCTCCTTCTCCTCCATTGACTATTGGTCGTTTGAACAACTGGTTGGGTAAACTGAAAGGCTGCAAGGTGGTTTACAATGTTCAGGAAATATATCCTGATATCTTAAACAAACCTAAAACAAGTTTTGTTCATCGCTATCTTAGCAGAATGGAGAAACGCGTATACAACAAATCAACAGCAGTTACAACCATTGATACATTGTTCTATAACACGATTGTGGGCCGATTTGCGGATAAGAGCAAATTGCACATCATTCCGAACTTTGTGGATACTGAGCTTTATCATGAAGGTGTTTCAACTGAGGAGTTGGATAAGATGCTGTTCCCCAAGAATGATAGTATCAAGTTGCTGTACGCCGGAAACATTGGTTTTGCCCAAGATTGGGACCCGCTGATAAAATTGGTAGAAAAAACGCGTGAACTTAATATTGAATACTTCCTTATTGGTATGGGAGTTAAGAAGAAGTGGGTAGAAGAGCAGAAGGTTGCTCTAGGATTGGATAAACTCCATATTCTCGATTATCAACCTCGCCACCTTATGCCTGCTATTTTGGCTTATAGTGATCTGCAATATATCTTTATGACTCCAGAACAGGAGGGTATGGGATTCCCATCGAAGGTATATACAATTATGGCATGTGGTCGCCCCTTGCTTGTATGCTCAGGTAACAACACGCCTCTAGTGAACTTCCTGAAGCCTGTGGGTTGTGCTAAGTTGGTAACAAACCATGACCTTGAGCAGAAAACCGACGAAATGGCTCAATGGCTCGCCTCTATGACACGTGAAAAATTGCGTAAAATGGGATCTAAGGGGAAGAGGATTATTCAGGAGAATTATGCCAAGGAAATAGTAACTAAGAAGTATGTGGAGTTGGTTGACTCCATTTTGAAATAATGATAAAAGTATTGATAACAGGTGCAGGCTCTTATGTTGGTGAGAGTGTACGCAAATATATACTGGCAACTTCAAAGAAAGAAGATATTTCATCGGGTTCAGCACTTAGATTCCAGATTGATACGGTTGATACAATAGGTGACAACTGGAAACAGGCCAATTATTCAGAGTATGATGTGGTATATCATGTTGCAGGAATTGCACACGTTAATGCTGCCCCTAAGATGGAGCCGTTGTACTACAAGGTGAATCGCGATCTGACCATTGAGGTGGCAAAACATGCGAAGGCTGCAGGAGTGAAGCAGTTCATCTTCATGTCGAGCCAGATTGTGTTCCACGAGAGCCGGAGCCTGAAAGCAGAGGTGATAACAAAGGAAACTAAGGAGAATCCAAATGGCTTCTATGGCGATAGTAAGTTGCAGGCTGAGAAGGGTTTGCATGAATTGGAATCATCGGATTTCAAAGTATGTATTCTTCGCCCATGTATGATCTATGGCCCTAACTCCAAGGGTAATTTCTCAAGATTGGCAAAGTTGGCAACCAAGATGCCTTTCTTCCCTTGCTGGCATAACAAGCGAAGTATGCTGTACATTGATAATCTTGCTGAGTTTGTTAAGCAGGTGATTATTCGTCAGATGAGCGGAACATTCTATCCTCAGAATCGCGAACTAGCTGATACGGTTGAGATTGTCCGCTTCTTTGCTAAGGAGGCTGGACATAAGGTTTGGATTACCAAACTATTTAATCCTTGTGTTTGGTTGGGTAGTTTTGTGCTGCAACCAATTAATAAGATGTTTGCTACTTACTATTACGACCCAAGCATGAGTGTGGCTGATTTTGATTATCAGTTGGTAAGTTTTGAAGAGAGTCTAAAGAGGGTCGCAGAAAGTCGGAAAACTTGATGATAACAAAGTCAAAATGGTATACTTGCTGATTTTCTGCTCTTTACTAATACTGGAGCTCGTGTATTTTAAGCTTGCCGACCGCTTCAACATTATTGACAAGCCTAACCAGCGCTCGAGTCACAGTTCAATCGTCCTTAGAGGAGGAGGTGTAATCTTCGTCCTCGCTCTTTGGATTTGGGTTGCTTTTTTCGGCTTCCAATACATATGGTTTCTGATAGCGGTAACCCTTGCAGCAGGAGTAAGTTTCATCGATGATATCTATTCACTCCCGGACAGTGTACGTCTTGTGGCTCAGTTTGCCGCAATGGTATTGATGTTCTATCAACTTGATATGTTACATTGGAATATGTGGTGGGTGGTGTTGCTTGGACTGATAGTTTGTGTTGGGGCTTCCAATCTGTTCAACTTCATGGATGGCATAAATGGTATTACCGGAGCCTATGTAATGGCTTCGTTAATTCCCTTGTTCCTTCTTAACCGGAAGTTGGGATTTGTATCGGAGTCTTTGATTATCTCAGTAGCATTGGCAGATATTGTCTTCTGTTTCTTTAACTTCCGGCCTAAAGGCAAAGCCAGGTGTTTTGCCGGTGATGTAGGAGCAATTGGAGTGGCATATATTCTTTTGTTCATTATCGGTTCTCTGATAATGATGACAGGCGATGTAACTTATCTTATCTTTTTGCTTGTATATGGAATAGATGGCTGTTTAACAATTATCCATAGAATTTTGCTTCGCGAAAATCTTGGGGAAGCACATAGAAAGCATGCTTACCAGATAATGGCTAATGAACTCAAAATAGGACACGTTAAAGTATCTGTCTTCTATGCTTGCCTGCAATTGGCAATCAACCTTGGATTCATATTCCTTTGCCCCAATACATTATTGGCCCATTGGATTTACCTGGCATGTGCAATTCTGGTTCTGGCTTTGGCTTACGTGTTATTCATGAAAAAGCACTATCACCTTCATGAAGAGTATTTGGCTTCGATAAAGTAAGAGATACCATGTAAAAATGCTGGAATCATATCGACGATGGCTTCAAAACACGTAGCCATATTCCTGATAAGAAGGCCGACAACATACTTTCTTTATAGCAGAGCTTATGCTTCCATGCATTTGCTTTCCATCGGCGATATTTAAAAGCTATTCTCGGCAATAAATTAGAGGGTTCTTCTCCTTTGAATTCCGGAGAAAGAATATCTGAAAACACTCTTTCTTTAACATCCGCATCACATTGAATTGTAGGGAAGATGTCAACATCAAATCCTAAATCTTCGACACAGATAGCGTTGAATATGCTGAATATCTTTTCCATTCCAAAACGTTTCAGCACATCTTGCAGCCATACCCAGTCAATTTCTTTAAAATGTGCTTTTACAAAAAAGGCCCAGTCCAATAAATTCCTTAGCGATATTTCAGTTGCGGCAAAATGGCTTATTTTATGACGAAGCAGGAAAAGCGCATGAAGATTCGGTGAAGGTAAATATACCTTTTTGTCTTCTATGTCTATAGAATATGAGTCATCTTTGCCCAATTCCTTGAATATCTTCTCAAGCTCAATATTCGACTTGCGATGATGTATGTTTATGAAATCATAGTGGTTCTCCACCATAAATCCTTTCCAATAGAATATAGTGTGGTGATGGTGGCTATTGTCCACCTTTTTATCGGTCTTGGTTTCAATAATCCTATCACCATCTTTGCTTCTACCGAATAGCCAAATATCTATATCACCGCACGGACGGTGCGATGGTATTGGATAATTTAATGAGCAGGCATAGCCCTTAAGCAGCATGGTTTTCAGCCCATGGTCTTGATAAAACCCTGCCAAGGAACTAATGGCTTTAGAATACGCCTTATAGCGTTTTTCGTAGTTAAAAACGACAGAAGCCATCCATTGCTGCTTAATATCAGGGTCTATTGTAGTCCCTATTGCAGGACTATTCTTCTGTTTTGTTGAGAAAGCCCCGTCAAAAACAATAGCTGCAAGCCCTTGCTTGGAGGATAGGGAAAAGATTGCCTCCCAATCTATAGGCTGAGAAATAACAGTTTCATTATGACCTATTCCAAGACGGACTAAAGATATGAATGTATTTCTCGTTGAAGCGTCCATGGAAAAAAACTTAGAATTTTCTCCAAACCATTTTATTGACAATACCTGTGTAAGATTGAATAATCTTTACAACTTTTGTGGAGACATTTTCGTCAACATAGTCCGGAACGGGAAGCCCGTCATCTCTTACCTTATTCATTTCAACAGCCGTATCCACTGCTTGCAGTAAAGAGTTTTCATCTATACCGGCCAATATAAAACAGCCCTTATCCAAAGCTTCAGGACGTTCGGTTGAAGTGCGGATGCATACAGCCGGGAAAGGACGGTCGATACTTGTGAAGAAGCTGCTTTCTTCGGGCAGAGTGCCGGAATCGGACACTACTGCAAAGGCGTTCATCTGTAAGCAGTTGTAGTCGTGAAAGCCAAGAGGCTCGTGCTGGATGACACGCTTATCGAGTTGGAAACCGCTTGCTACCAGACGGTTACGGCTGCGCGGATGACAGCTGTAAAGAATAGGCATATCGTATTTTTCGGCCATTTTATTGATAGCATTGAAAAGGGACATAAAGTTCTTTTCGGTGTCTATATTCTCCTCTCTGTGAGCGCTCAGTAGAATATACTTGCCTTTCTCAAGGCCAAGTCTCTGATGAACATCACTTGCCTCAATATCCTTTAGATTTTCGCGCAGCACCTCAGCCATTGGAGAACCGATTACATATGTACGCTCTTTTGGCAGGCCGCACTCGTGAAGATAAGTACGAGCACGCTCACTATAGGCCATATTTACATCGGAGATTATATCTACGATTCTGCGGTTTGTCTCTTCCGGAAGGCACTCATCCTTGGAACGATTACCCGCTTCCATATGAAAGATAGGAATGTGGAGTCTCTTGGCAGGTATGGCGCTGAGGCAACTGTTGGTATCACCCAAGACTAACATTGCATCTGGCCGAATCTCGCTCATCAGCTTATAGGAACAGTTGATGATGTTGCCTATGGTGGCGCCAAGGTCATCACCCACGGCATCCATATATACTTCTGGGTCTTTAAGTTTTAGGTCCTTGAAGAATATGCCATTAAGGGTATAGTCGTAATTTTGACCTGTGTGGGCAAGGATGCAGTCAAAATACTTTCTGCAAGCCTTGATGACTGCAGCCAGACGTATTATCTCCGGCCGGGTGCCTACAATTATCAACAGCTTAAGTTTGCCGTTGTTTTGCCACTTGATGTCGCTATAATCTTCTTTCATATCTTACACGTTTTCTGAATATGTGTCCGGACGATTCGGGTCAAAGAGTTCGTTGGCCCACATCATTGTTATGAGGTCCTCCGAATCGCTAAGGTTTATAATATTGTGCGTATAGCCCGGCAGCATGTGGACTGCCTGAATATTATCTCCGCAAACCTCGAATTCCCGCTTTTCACCGGTGGCGATGTTGCGTTGCTGAATAAGGGCGCACCCTTTTACTACAATAAAAAACTCCCACTTGGTGTTGTGCCAGTGTTGCCCTTTGGTGATTCCCGGCTTGCTTATATTTACACTGAATTGTCCGCAATTGGCAGTCTTTAAAAGTTCTGTGAAGCTGCCGCGCTCATACACATTCATCTTGAGCGGAAAAGCTGTTTTCTCTTTTGGAAGATAGCTCAAGTATGTGCTATACAGTTTTTTTGGAAATGAATTATCCGGAATTTCCGGCATTAGAAGAGTTTGGGGCTGCTCAGCAAATTTCTTAAGCAGGTCTACAATTTCGCCCAATTTTATATTGTGAGTAATGGGACAGTAACAATATCCAAGCTCGCTACGATGCTCTTTGCCAACCAAAGCCAACATCATCTCATCAACCAAATCGTCAATATAAAGAAGCTCCATATCTACATTTGGGTCATTTACCTGAATAGGAAGGTCATTGGCGATATTATTGCAGAAGGTAGCAACAGCACTATTGTAGTTGGGGCGGCACCACTTGCCGAAAAGGTTTGGGAAACGGTATACCAACACCTTTGCACCTGTTTCTTTAGAATAATCAAAGAAAAGTTCTTCCCCTGCCTTCTTGCTGCGACCATATTCGCTGTCACCGAAACGTCCGCTCAAACTTGCCTGGATTGAGCTTGAAAGCATTACAGGGCAAGTGTTTTTGTACTTCTTCAACGTATCCAATAAAGTGGATGCAAAGCCGAAGTTACCCTCCAGAAACTCTTTTGGATCCTTAGGCCGGTTTACACCCGCAAGATTAAAAACAAAGTCAGCCTTTGAACACCATTCGTCCAACTCTTCTGCTGTGGAATCGATATCATATTCGAAGATTTCATCCACTTGGGCTTCGTACCAACGAGCTTTGTTGTCTCTGACATTTTTTAACTGCGCACAAAGATTCCGTCCAACAAAACCTTTTGCGCCTGTAACTAAAATTTTCATTTATTCGCTCCTGATGTTATCGGTCTTTGTTTTTGGAATCAACTCTAGATCTTCCTTGATGATGCGAAGTTTTAGAAGATGTTTCTTCATTTCCTCGACATCCAAGCGCTTGGTGTTGTGGGAATTGTAATCAGTAATCTGCTCAATATCAACGCTCCCCTCCGTAAAGAACTTATCATAGTTCAAATCGCGACCATCGCAGGGAATCCGATAATAGTCTCCCATATCGATGGCCCTTATCATTTCTTCCTGAGTTACAAGAGTTTCATATAGTTTCTCTCCATGCCGGGTACCGATAATCTTTATTTCCGTCTCACCATATTTAGGGTTTACTTGTACATAAGTCTCCTTCAAAGCCTGAGCAAGCGTTGACAGGGTTGCTGCCGGAGCTTTCTGCACAAAGAGGTCTCCATTCTTTCCATGAGTGAACGCATATATCACGAGGTTAACGGCATCATCAAGAGTCATCATGAAACGAGTCATGTTGGGGTCTGTGATAGTAATTGGCAACCCTTGCTCCATTTGGCTTATCCATAAAGGAATGACAGAGCCGCGACTTGCCATTACATTGCCGTAGCGTGTACAGCAAATAGTCGTTTTTGCATTGTCTCCAAGTTCACGACCACGCGCATATGCCACCTTCTCCATAAGCGCCTTGGACATGCCCATAGCATTGATTGGATAAGCGGCTTTGTCGGTAGAAAGAACAACAACATTACTTACACCATGCTCTATCGCCGAAAGAAGTACATTGTTTGTGCCGAGAACATTGGTTTTTACCGCCTCTAACGGGAAAAATTCGCAACTTGGCACTTGCTTTAATGCGGCAGCGCTGAAGATGTAATCCACTCCGGTCATTACAGAATCAACACTCTGTCGGTCACGCACGTCTCCAATATAAAACTTCAACTTGGGGTCTTGATAAGTATGGCGCATATCGTCTTGTTTCTTCTCATCGCGAGAAAAAACACGAATTTCCTTAATATCGCTGTTAATAAAACGCCTCAACACGGCATGACCGAAACTTCCGGTGCCTCCGGTGATTAAAAGTATTTTGTCTTTAAAAATTGACATATTGTTGTTTTTCTATTTTTATAACCTCTATAAAAGTTGATACCCCCGAAAAACAATTCACGGGTAAATAACAAAGATAGCAATAATTAAGAAAGATAGGCGGTTTGCTTGAACAATTCGGAATAACTTTTATAGATATTTATATCACAAAGCCCAACACATATAACAACAAATATATTTTCATATTTTCTTTAAATAGTGTTACAAGCCCAAAGAAGTTTGATAATTGGGTTATTTTTTCTACTTTTGCATTCAGTAATTGATGGGATATTTATATGTCACATCAGGATAGCGGCGTAATCTTCTGGATTGGGATTGCCCGTGTCGAAGAGAAATTTCGGCCATCCGTTTACTCTTTGATTTCCGGCAATTCTTTCAATTTTACCTGAAATCGAGGAGTGGGAGATATGTCTAATATTTTGTTGGTAAAGCTTATGGAAGATATACAATGGTATGCGCTTAAAGTCTTTTACAATAGAGTCTCTATTTTGCAAAATGATTTCCATAAAGCTGGATTTGAGACCTACTACGCCATGAAAGTGGTTGAAAGTAACGAAGAAGGAGAGATGCGATATTCTTATAAGCCGATAGTTGGTTCTCTACTTTTCATTCGTTGTACACGCTCTTATCTAATCAAATACAAGGAGTCCAGAGACTCGTACTTTATGTACTACCCTAGGGCCGACTCTAACTTGCCAATGGAAATTTCGGATTCCGAAATGAACTTATTCATAGCCATTACGTCCATTAAGGACGCGGGACTGGAATACATTGGGGAGGATGCTCCTGAGTATCATGTAGGAGAAAGAGTTAGAGTTATTGACGGAATATACAAGGGCACTGAGGGCATAATTAAGAAAATTAAGAAAGATCGCAGACTGATTGTCACAGTAAGTGGCGTGGCTGCGTTTGCGACATCATTCATACATCCTTCCTTTCTTCAGAAGATATAACTATTGCTCTTGATAAGTGTGAAGATAGGCATAAGTAAAAGATTGGATTTTAAAACAAATAAAGAACTCATATACAAATAATAACACCAATAATTCAATCACATATGAAAGGAATAGTGCTTGCCGGAGGATCCGGCACAAGGCTTTACCCAATTACAAAAGGCATTTCTAAACAGTTGATGCCAATCTATGATAAGCCAATGATATATTATCCAATATCCGTGTTGATGTTGGCTGGTATAAGAGAGATACTTATTATTTCAACTCCTTATGATCTCCCCGGATTTAAGAGACTTCTTGGAAACGGGTCGGATTATGGTGTTCGCTTTGAATATGCCGAGCAACCTTCACCGGATGGGTTGGCACAGGCATTTACCATTGGAGCTGATTTTATTGGAAGTGATAGTGCTTGTCTTGTATTAGGCGATAACATATTCTATGGTAGTGGTTTCACCACAAAACTTAAGAATGCTGTAATAAATGCAGAGAAAGGTAAGGCAACAGTATTCGGCTATTGGGTAAACAACCCGGAGCGATACGGGGTTGCAGAATTTGATAAAGACGGTAACTGCCTTTCAATAGAAGAGAAACCAACGAAACCGAAAAGCAATTATGCAGTAGTTGGTCTATACTTTTATCCAAATAAAGTTGTAAATGTTGCAAAGAATATTAAGCCTTCAGCCAGGGGTGAATATGAAATCACAACAGTCAACCAAGAATTCCTGAAAGAAGAAGAATTAATGGTTGAACTGCTTGGTCGAGGTTTTGCATGGCTTGATACTGGAACTCATGATAGCTTGTCAGAAGCCTCTACCTTTATAGAGGTTATTGAAAAGCGTACCGGTTTAAAAGTCGGATGTCTTGAAGGTATTGCATATCGTAGAGGCTGGATTAATGAAGAAAAAATACGTGAACTCGCTAAGCCAATGCTCAACAATCAGTATGGTCAGTATCTCATCAAAGTAATCGATGAAGTAAAAGAGGCTGTTAATTCCGACACATTCAGAAAATAATATTATGAAGAATATAGCTATCACTGAAGGTGTCGGCTGACATGTGGTTATAATCTTGGCAAGAACAATCTATAACAAACTGCCCTAGTAATCTATTTATACTATATTCCGGACAAATATCTATCAAATAGAACCCAAGCAATTTACAGCTTATAGGTTAAATCGTGATGCTGTCTTTTGTTTTTTTTCTGTCTTTTCTACTATTGTATTTGACTTATAGGAAAGGTGCCAGCAAGTCTGTTGGCGCTTATCTCCTTTTATTCTATACAATTTCGGCCCTTTTCACTTGGTTAGAGTATTATGCCGGACCCATTAATGCTCCCGCCCTGACACCATTGTCTACGCTATATTATATATCTTCCGTTTTTATTTCGCTTTTCCCCTTTTTAATTTTAGGAAAATATGATTGCCGTCATTTTCAAATGTCCGAGCGATTGTTTTTTTATTTATCCGTAGTATTGATTGTTGTCGGATTTGTTGATTTGGTTGCTTTGTCAATCAAGATCATTAATAACCGAGCGTTTTTATTGAGCAATATTGCAGATGTCAGAAATGCTTTCTATGATAATTTTCTGTATTCAGAACCGGTGGGCCCATTTGATAAGATAAGAATTATTGTTAGGGAAATGATGTATATGGCGCCTTTTTGCTCCATTTATTTTCTGGCAAAAGGAAACAAAAATCTATCTGTCCTTCTTGCAATTGTCTCTCTCAGTCTTCCTTTGCGTGGAATTTCGATTGGCGAAAGAGAAGCAATAGTAAAATATCTTGCCAACTGGGGATTTGTTTATCTTTTTTTTAGACCGATTCTCAGCGAGAGAATTAAAAAATCTCTGAAAAAGAAAATCGGTCTTGTACTTGCTCCTCCTTTGATTCTATTTTTTGTCGCGATGACTTTCGCGCGTTTCGGCGAGGATGAGGGTGGCGTATTAAGAAGTCTGTTTTTATATGCCGGTGATCAACCGTACTTTTTTACAACAATTTTTTACGATCCTGGAATAGCGAATCAAATACAAGGAGGAAGACTTAACTTTAAATATTTCTTCCCCGTTCCGGAAAGAGTTCAAGGACAGATTAATTTTTTTATTGATTCTGATATTTATCTTAATCAATTTGGTGGATTGCCTGCATCTTTCTATTTTGATTTCGGCAATCTCGCCATTGTTGTCATTCTCATTATTTCTTTAATATACTTTTTGATAATCAAGCACTCTAAAAAAGTTTCCGGAAAATATCCTCTTCATATAACCGCGTTATTTGTTTTTTCTTTTCAAGTGCTGTTTATGAATATTTTCTATTATGATTACGGCCCACTATTCAGCGTGTTGTTCAGCGTCTTTTTTATTATTGTGTCCTGGATTTATCCGAAACTTCAATCTGTGTTGTCAAAATAAACAAAACCAAATCGCCGACAACTTAGAATTGGACAATTGGCTTATTTTACCTAATTTCGCGCCTCATAATTGATTAGACATGTACTTTACATGCAGAATAATGGTGTGATTTTATGGATTGGCATTACCCGTGTCGGAGAAAAATTCTTACCCTCTGTTTTAATTTTGGAATTGAAATTATATTTAAAATTTACCAATCAGGCTTATGGAAGACACATAGATAATTATTATGTTATGAATATAGATGATGTGAAAATAATCCAACTCCCAAAGTTAACCGATCCGAGAGGCAATCTTTCTTTTGCAGAACAGAAAAATCACATACCTTTTGAAATAAAGCGAACCTACTGGATTTATGATGTTCCCGGTGGGGAATCTCGAGGAGGTCATGCATATAAAGAGGCGGAAGAGTTTATTATCGCCCTTTCAGGTGGATTTGATGTGATAGTTGATGATGGTATAAATCGAAAAATATTCACTCTTAACAGGTCATACTATGGTTTATACATACCAAAGGGACTTTGGCGCGAGATGACCAATTTCTCTACCAACTCTTTTGCTCTTGAGTTTGCTTCTACATTATATAGTGAAAAAGACTACATTCGCGATTACAATGAATTCGTAAAATTTTCCGGCAATGAAAAAACATAGTGCATTTGATTGTTCAATGATTGAACTTGATAAGCATCATAGTGACAGGAAGGGGAACCTGACTGTTGTTGAAAACGGTATAACTCTACCATTCGATGTCAAGAGAGTTTATTTTTTATATGATGTTCCCGGAGGGGAATCAAGAGGCGCCCATGCGCATAAGGATCTAAGCCAGCTAATTGTTGCAGCATCAGGCTCGTTTCGAGTCACGCTTGATGACGGTAAAGTAAAGAGATCATTTATGCTCAATCGACCATATCAAGGTTTGTATGTTAAACCTGGGATGTGGCGGGATATTGATGATTTCTCATCAGGCGCTGTATGTCTCGTTCTTGCCAGTGATGTATATTTACAAGAAGATTATATAAGGGACTATGAAGAGTTCCTTAAGTTTAGAGAGAACTTATGATACACCCTTTAACTGATTGCAAATGTAAGAACATACCGGAATCAACTAACATCTGGCAGTTCTGTGTAATATTTCCGAATGCTCAAATCGGTGAAAATTGTAATATCTGTTCCCATTGCCTAATTGAGAATGATGTTAAAATTGGGAATAACTGCACTATCAAATGTGGTGTTCAGTTATGGGATGGTATAGAGCTGGAGGATAATGTGTTTATTGGTCCTAATACAACTTTTACAAACGATATGTACCCAATGTCGAAGAACCCGAATTGGACACTTCTTCGCACAAAAATATGTGAAGGCGCTTCAATTGGAGCTGGATCAACTATTCTTCCTGGAATTACAATTGGCGAAAAAGCAATAATTGGAGCTGGATCAGTTGTAACCAAGAGCATACCTGCAGGTGAAATATGGATCGGTAATCCAGCAAGGTTTTTAAGAAAAATATAGCTAATCATTATATGATACCCTTTTTATCATTAAAAGATGTAACTGCCCTTCATGGAGCAGAAATCAATGAAGCCGTCTGTCGTGTAGTTAACAGTGGTTGGTACCTCCAGGGGAAAGAGAACGAAAGGTTCGAAAAAAACTACTCTGAGTTTATCGGAACAAAATATACAATTGGTTGCGCAAACGGACTTGATGCACTTATCTGGATTTTTCGTGCATACATTGAGATGGGTGTGATGAGGCCAGGGGATGAAGTTATTGTTCCTGCTAACACATACATTGCAACTATCCTTGCAATCACAGAAAACGGTCTCGTCCCTGTACTTTGCGAGCCAAAACCAAACACTCTTCAGATTGATGATGATCTTATCGAAAGTCTCATCACTCCAAGAACCAAAGCCATTTCCATTGTGCACCTTTATGGTCGTATAGCTTATACAGATAAGATTGGTGCTTTGTGTGAAAAATTTAATCTTAAGCTCGTGGAGGATTGTGCTCAGAGCCATGGATGTAAATACACAGATGGTAGAATGACCGGCAATATTGGTGATGCTGCCGGTCATTCTTTCTATCCGGGGAAGAACCTTGGTGCTCTTGGCGATGGCGGTGCAGTTACCACCAATGACCCGGAGCTTGCGGTCGCAGTACGCACTCTTGCTAATTATGGTAGCCAAAAGAAGTATGTGTTTAAGTATGCTGGCCGCAACAGTCGTCTTGATGAGATCCAGGCTGCTGTTCTTAATGTTAAACTCAAGTATCTTGTAGAAGATAATTTCAAGCGTAAGGCCGTGGCTCATTATTATTATGAAAACATCAATAATCCTCTGATTACTCTTCCGGATTTTCTTCCCGATGATCAGAATGCATATCACTTATTTCCAATCATTGTCGGAGAAGGTAAGCGTAATGCTCTTCAAGATTATCTTGAACAGAACGGTGTTGGCACAGTATGCCATTATCCTATTGCCCCACATAAGCAAGAGTGCTATGCAAAGGAGACTTGGAATACTCCACAGCTTAGTTTACCAATTACTGAGAGATTGGCAGATGAGGAGTTGAGTCTTCCTATTGGCCCGACCATAAATTTCAATGAGGTTGCTTATATAGTGGATTTATGCAACAATTTTACGCTTTAACCCATAGCTTTATAATTGCATGTCATTATTTCGTAAAGTATTAGGTTATTTATATCGGCATATTGCTCCTTATTTATTACCCAATAGACTATATTCAATATTAGAAAGAAAAAGACATTTCTCTTTTATCGAGGGGTTCAAAGAATATAAAAAAGACGAAAAATTGAGTGAGGATTTTGGCGAGAGCAATAATCTTGACCCTAAGATTGTTCTTTCGGTCCAGGGTTTCGGGTTTAGTGGTTCTGGAGCTGTTTTGGATTTGCTTTCTGAGGTGGATGTTTGTGATGTTGTTGGCACGGATATTAATAATACTTCAAAAGAAGAAGATCATCATAGTTTATTTGAGAGCGATTTTCTTAGAGTATCCGGAGGTCTGTTTGAAATTGAGAAGTATGTTGATTCAAATAATTTCTTTCAAAATGATGCTGCGATAAAAAGGCTCATTCTTTACTTAGAGCAATTCCCCCCTTTTTTAGAAAACAGGGATATCAGAATACTTTTCTACTCGTTTTTTGATGAAATTGTTGACTTGCAATTATTAAACCTATCAAAATTTTCATATAATCGTCATCTATATTATAGTAATTATTTGGCGGATAAAGCAATATTCTTTATTCGTCCTATGAGCGTACAAGATTACAGATGCAAAGTTCGCCGTTTACTGTCGTCTCTATTTAAGATGATAAATATCAATAATAAAAGCATATTAGTTTTTGATCAATTGCTTTGTGATTTTGAATTTGATATTACAAGGTATAAAGAATATATTCCATCAAATAAAATAATATCTGTTTATAGGGACCCAAGAGATGTATATTATTTTGCCTGTAAAAGAAATGTTGAATGGATTGAACATTCCAGTGCATATGCTTTTATCAAATGGTACAATAAAATGGTTTGTTCTTTAGATCTTTATTCACACGATTATTTGGTTGTTCAGTTTGAACGATTAGTTAATAACTATAATGAAGAGACGCAGAGAATTTTTAATTATTTAGGAATTTCCAACACTCATCATGATGTCAATTTAAAAATGAGGTTTTTTAATCCAAGTGTTTCTTCTCGCAATGTTGGTATATGGAGAAATGATTTTTCTCTTTTTCACGACATGTTGAAAATTGAGTCTGAATTAAAAAAGTTTTGTTATAATCGAGACTAATGGAAGGATCAAGCCCTAATGATAATTTAAAAACAAGTCTTAAGGCAACAACACTATTCGGTGGGGTACAAGTATTTAATATATTTACTTCAATCTTAAAAAACAAGTTGGTTGCTTTGATAATAGGGCCAATTGGTATAGGTCTGGTGGAATTGTATTCTTCGACGGTAAGACTAATAAAATCATTTACCGATTTCAGCATTCATGTCAGCGCTGTACGAGAAATTTCAATCGCTAATAAATCGGGGAATACCGGTTTTTTTTCTCATAGCGTAAGCGTGTTCTCCAAAGTAGTTTGGATGACGGGGCTTTTAGGAACAGCAGTATGTTTGTTGGGATCTCCGTTATGGAGCAAGTTAACCTTTGGTGACTATAGTCACACCTTGGCTTTTGTTTTTTTATCCCTTGTTCTTTTGTTTCAACAATTACAAAGCGGGAAAACCGTATTGTTACAAAGTACAGGGCAATACAAATATATGGCACTGTCCGGAGTTATTGGCAGTCTTTTAGGCTTGGTTACTACAGTGCCAATATATTATTTTGTCGGTGTCGATGGAATTGTAGCTGTATTGATTATTACTGCGGCCTCCGGATATCTTATTTCGGCTTTTTTTGCATCTAAAGTAGATGTGAAAATTCAGCCGGTTTCTTTCAAGACTGCCTTTTTTGAGGGGAAAAAAATCCTTGGACAAGGCTTTTTGATTTCAATTAATTATTTGCTGAGCGCTTTAATTTTTTATATCCTAAGAGTTTTTATTACTGATAAAGGCGGCGCTTTGGAACTTGGACTTTATTCTGCCAGTTTTGCAATCGTAAACAATTACATAGGACTCGTTTTTCAGTCAGTAAGTAAGGAGTATTATCCTAGAATTTCTGCTTTGTCAAATCAAAGCTCTAAATTTTCATCTGCAGTAAATGATCAAATATATTTGATTCTTCTGATCTTAGGACCATTAATAGCGGTTTTTTTGACATTTAGCGATCAACTTTTATCTCTTCTTTATTCAGATAAGTTTACTGATGCCAGCTTATTAATGGCTTTTTGTATGGCCGGTATAATTTTTCAGGCTCCTTCGTGGTGTATGAGCTATGCCTTTTTAGCCAAAGGCGATAATAAAACTTTTATAATACTTGAAACTATCGCAAAGTTGCAAAAAATTATCACTGATATCGTGTTGTATATTAAAATGGGGTTAACAGGACTTGGAATATCTTTTATTATTTCATATATATATTACTCGTTGCAAAATTCTTTAGTCTGTCGGTATAAATATGGAATAAAGTTTAGTGGTATTAATTATTTGCTTATTTTTGGATATTCTGCAATGTCTGCCATCTTAATTTGGTCATTTATATCATTTCATTTTAAAACTAGAATTATATTAGGGTGTATCATTATTATAATATCCTCATTGTTTTCGTATTATCAGCTCAATAAGATTATTGATATAACCGGTTTCATAAGGAAACGGATTTTAAAAACAACACATAAAAATGAATAATTCCCCTTTAGTTTCAATAATAATAATAACTTATAATTCGTCAAATTATGTGTTAGAAACATTAGAAAGTGCATTAGCTCAGACGTATGATAATTTTGAGATAATTATTTCAGACGATTGTTCTAACGATTCGACATTAGATGTATGTAAAAAATTTTTAAACAGTTGTGAGAATGGACTAAGAGAAAAAGTGACAATTCTTTCATCTGCTTATAATACGGGTATATCCGGGAATTGCAATAGGGGATTAAAGGCTGCAAAAGGCAAGTGGATTAAGATTATTGCCGGAGATGATATTCTCTCAGTAAATGCAATCAGTGATTATGTTGAGTATGTTGAAAAACACAAAGGTGTCAAGCATTTGATTGCAAAATTTGAATGGCTCGGAGATAGGTTTAATTATTCGAAGACTTTTGAACCAAAGCCACAATCTATGTATCCATTTCTTGAAAGCACTTCACAAAAGAAACAATTTTCAATTATTACGAAAGCTTATTTTGGATCCGGACCAACATATTTTATAAACTCTGAAATCCTAAGGAATGTCGGAGGATTTGACGAACGATTTCCAATGCAGGAGGATTATCCTCTTTTCATAAAAATGATTGGTTCCGGATATAAAATGCATTTTATGAATAAAGTTACAGTATATCGCCGTTGGCTTGATACTTCTGTATCTCATGAAAAAGAAGAATGCGCTATTTTCTCTCGTAATCAAGTTAGAATGATAATGGATTATGGATATGAATATAGAAAAGAGCATCTAACCGGTTTGTGGCTTTTTTTTCACAATTATTCTTTGAGCTTGCAAAAGCTTATCGTAAAAAATGGTAACACTAAGAAATCAATTATTTGTATATTTCTGAAAATAATCTATTCTTTAACAGATCCATTTGTATGGTATGCCAGAATGCTATCTGTTAAATAGAATCTAAGCAATTTGTAGTTTATAGATTAAATCGTGATGCTGTCTTTCGTTTTTTTTCTGTCTTTTCTACTATTGTATTTGACTTATAGGAAAGGTGCCAGCAAGTCTGTTGGCGCTTATCTCCTTTTATTCTATACAATTTCGGCCCTTTTCACTTGGTTAGAATATTATGCCGGACCTATTAATGTTCCCGCCCTGACACCATTGTCG
>FZPS01000160.1_pt23 | contig 20111 bp, 10 predicted proteins | sample 1817821 | NCBI WGS metagenome assembly FZPS01 (sample SAMEA104158645, study PRJEB21678) | metagenome | place: Germany | collected 2015-04-21
TGCTGTTTACCATGTTCAGCATGCCTTCAGCGATGTGCCTGTACTGGCTTTTCCAGAACATCATGTATTTGATTCAATCGTTACTCGGTTACAAGTTTTATGTGACGCCCCTGCGTCTCGCATATGCAGAAGAGCAAGCATCATTCGATCGCTCACGTGGGAGAAGTGCGGATTCATCCGCTGATGGAGAAAAGGACGGTTTTTTCAAAAACCTCGTATCGAAGTTTAAGAATCGCGAAAAGCAGGGGTGATTCTTTAAATAAAGCGCGTCGGCGACGCGGAAAAATAAACGAAAGCGACGTGAGACATCGAGACGCACGATCCAAGTGGTTTTAGCAGGTGTGTCGATGTTGCGAAAAGCTTTGCGATGTGCGTGAGGAGGATACCCGAATGGAACGCACCATTGAAACAACAGGCAAGACAGTCGATCAAGCTGTCAAGCAGGCATTAAATGAATTATCCGTCAGCGAAGACAAGGTGCTGATCGAGGTGTTGGATGAAGGGGAGACAGGCGGTTTGCTTGGTTTCGGGCGCCGTCCGGCATGTGTGCGTGTGACGATACTCGATGACGATATGAATTATGAGGATGACGACGAAACGTTTGAAGATGATGACGACGAAGACGATTACGAACGCGTCGATCTCGATGATGAGGATTTCGATATGGAGTCATCCGATGAGAACGGCTGGCGCGTGCCGGAAGATCAGCGAGGTCTTATTCCCGCTGAGAATGCCGCACTCGATTACGTGCAGGATATGTTGTCCGGGATCGGCATCCACGGGCGCATTGAATCGTACCTCGGAGGTGACAACACGCTTCATATCGACATTATCAGCAACGACGGCGGCGTTGCGATCGGTCGTCACGGTGAGACGCTTGACGCGATTCAGTATCTGACGAATATCGTTGCGAATCGGTGGATCGATGAGTATTTAAGAGTCGTCGTCGATGTCGGCGATTACCGCCGCCGCCGCGAACAGCGGCTGCAGCAGACAGCCAGAAAGATCGCTGACCGCGTTCTTGACAGGGGGCGAGCATCGAAGATGAAACCGATGTCGCCTGCAGAGAGGCGTATTGTCCATATAGCACTTCGCGACATGGACGGTATTACGACGTACAGTGAAGGCGTCGATCCGCGCCGCTATGTCGTTATCGCACCGACGGCAGGTTTGGAGATTATTGACTGACACCATGACTAATATGGATCTTGATACGATCGCGGCATTTTCGACACCGCCGGGCGAAAGCGGCCTGGCGGTGCTTCGCATTTCAGGTTCTTTTGCGGCTTCGATATGCGATCGTCTGTTTGTGCCCTCATCCTCGCGATTCAAAAAACCGTCCGATATGGAAGGTTATACGCTTGCCCACGGCTATTGGGGCGCAATCGACGAGGTGGTGCTCGCCTGTTTTCGAGCGCCTTATTCGTACACAGGTGAAGACGTCTACGAAATTTCATGCCATGGCGGACAGGCAATTCGCCAAGCTGTTCTCGACAGCGTACTCGCCGCCGGCGCCCGCGCCGCAGGTCCCGGAGAGTTTAGCCGTCGCGCGTTTTTCAACGGGAAGATGGATCTCACGGCAGCGGAAGCCGTGATGGATATGATCGGCGCTCAAGCCGAAAAACAAGCGCAGGTGGCGTATCGGCAATTAACGGGCGGCGTGTCGCGTGTCATACACGAAAGGACCGATCATCTCTACGGAGCGCTCGCCCGGCTTGAAATGTTATTGGATTGGGATGAAGAGGAGGAACGCCCGGAGGATCGCGAACTGCTCGTGCGTGAATTGGAGCGCTCAGAGCTCGAATTGCGTCTCTTGGCGGACAGCTTCACCGGCGGACGCATCATACGCGAAGGACTCGCAGTCGTGATCGCTGGCAGTCCCAATGTCGGCAAATCATCGATCCTCAACGCTCTTTCAGGACATGACCGCGCGATTGTCAGCGATATCCCCGGCACGACGCGCGATACGGTTGAGATCGATCTCACGCTGAACGGATACCTCGTCCATTTGACCGATACGGCAGGGCTTGCGATTGACAGTCAGGATCCCATTGAGCGCGAGGGAATCATGCGCGCGGAAAGTGCGCTCCGCGCGGCGGACCTCGTTTTGTGGGTTTTGTCGCCGCCTTTGCTTCCCGAGGATGAACGCTGGCAGGAAGAAACTCGGATTGAGAGATGTCTCGAGGAGGGTAAGGAGCTTCTCCTTATATTGGGCAAGGACGACCTGCGTCCGACGCTTCCTGCGGAGGAAGATCCTGCGCTTTATGCTGCCGAACATTTCCCGGATTTGCCGACGCTGACATGGTCGGATCGCTCCGAGGATGATTTGCAACGCCTTAGGGAGATGCTGGTGCGATTTATTGAAGGCGGCAGCCTCAACTCTGCGGAGGCAACTCCCTCCGTCGCCCGTCACGAACAAGTGAAATCGCACGGTGAAGGACAAAGTCACAGCATGCTGACGCATGCACGCCACAAGGTTGCCGTCGACCGCGCCGTTGAGCTTGTCGGTCGTTCGAGAGCTGATCTTCAGGCTGGTCTTTCGTTCGATCTGGTCGCCATTTCATTAAAAGAAGCGCTGACGGAACTCTCGACCATTACGGGCGAAGACGTCTCCGAGACGTTAATCGAGCAGATATTCAGTCGGTTCTGTATCGGTAAATAGCGATGTTGTCACTCGCCGAAGCACGCAATCAAGAAAACGCCTTTGTCGCCGGAGAAGCCGACATCATTGTTGTTGGCGCCGGTCACGCCGGTTGTGAGGCGGCGCTTGCGGCGGCACGTCTCGGGCGCCGCGTTCTGCTGTTTACGATGACGCTCGACAGCCTTGCCAACCTGCCGTGCAATCCCAATATCGGCGGCACGGCAAAAGGTCAAATGGTCAGGGAGATCGACGCCCTCGGCGGCGAGATGGGGCGATTGGCGGATCGCCATATGATCCAGTATCGTATGCTGAACGCGACAAAAGGTCCTGCAGTCATGTCGCCTCGCGCGCAGATGGATCGTACGGGCTACCAACGCGGGATGAAAGAGGTGCTCGAATCGGAACCCCTTCTCTCGTTGATTCAGCAGGAGATCACGGGGCTTCTTGTGGCAGGCGAGAAGGGTAAAAGAAAAATTGAGGGTGTTGTTGCGGCGACCGGTTCGCTTTACGTGGCGAGCGATGTGATTCTCTGTCCCGGTACCTTTCTCGATGCGCGCGTCATTATCGGCGACTCGGTGCGCAGCTCCGGTCCTGATCAGCTTGCTCCGGCTTCCGGACTGGGTGACGCTTTGACGGCGCTCGGATTGCCGACTCGACGTTTCAAGACGGGGACGCCCGGAAGATTTCACAGGCGCAGTGTTGACCTTGAACAGATGGAGCTTCAAGCAGCCGACCGCAATGCGAGACCCTTCTCTTTTGAGCATGAGGACGACCCGTCGTGGCGCCCCGCGGCGGAACTCGCCTGCTATATTACGTGGACAACGGATGCGACGAAACAGCTTCTTTCCGACAACATGGACCGTTCACCTCTATATTCCGGAGTGATCGAGGGGATCGGACCGCGGTACTGCCCATCCATTGAAGATAAAATCGTTAAATTTCCCAACCATTCACGCCATCATGTTTTTCTTGAACCGACAGGTTTAGATACGCAAGAGATGTACGCTTCCGGTCTCTCAACGTCCATGCCTGAGGAGATTCAGCGCGCGATGCTCAAAACAGTCCCGGGGATGGAAAATGCCGAGATCATGCGTCCCGCCTACGCCATTGAGTATCTCTGTGTCGATCCGACCGTCTTGGAATTATCTCTTGAAGTGAAAGGGATCGAGGGTCTGTTTCTCGCAGGTCAAATCAACGGGTCGTCGGGATACGAGGAGGCGGCGGCACAAGGGCTTATAGCAGGCATAAATGCCGTCAGGAAGCAACAAGGAGAGGAGCCTCTCATCATTGACCGTTCGGAAGGTTATATCGGCGTTCTGATCGATGACCTCGTGACGAAGGGCACGAACGAGCCGTATCGCCTGATGACCTCGCGCGCGGAATATCGCTTGCTTTTACGCCAAGATAATGCGGATGCTAGATTGTCGCCGATCGGATACGAGGTCGGTCTGCTCTCGGAAGAGCGTTGGCAGCGCTTTCTTGAAAAACAGCGGATGATCGATGGCGAGAAGGAGCGCTTGAGCGAGGTGCGTGTCCGCAAGTCCAAGCTGTCGGATCGTATTTTGCAGGACGCCGGGAGCACGCCTCTCAAGGCGACGACTCGACTGTACGATCTCCTCAAGAGACCTGAACTCAATTACGAGATGTTGGCGCCGCTCGATCCTGAGCGACAGGAATTGCCGCCGTCAGTGCAGGAATCGGTCGAGATACAGATTCGGTACGAAGGTTATCTCCGGATGGAGCGAGACCGCGTGGAGAGGTTTAAGAAGCTGGAGCACAAGCGCCTCCCGAGCGAGATCGATTACGAACGTATCAGAGGTCTGCGCCTCGAAGCGCGACAGAAACTCAGCGAGCGCCGACCTCAATCGATCGGTCAGGCGAGCCGCATCTCGGGCGTCTCTCCTGCCGATATTCAAGTGTTGCTCGTCTATATGGAGCAGTGGAACGGGTAGAGCCGATCATGGACGAGGGCATTATCGTCAAAGCGCTTGAGCGTACGGATATCGCCGCATCGCCTGAAGTCGTTCGGCGTACTGCATTCTTCGTTGAGCATTTGAAGAAAGTCAACGAAAAGATTAATTTGACGGCGATCACGGATGACGAATCGATCGGGACGCGTCATCTCCAAGATAGCTGGATGCTCTATCCCTATATACCAAAAGGCTCGACGCTGATTGACGTTGGCTCCGGAGCGGGTTTTCCCGGTCTTGCGCTCAAGATCGTTCGTCCCGACCTCGATGTCACGTTGCTCGACTCCGTTCGTAAGAAAACTGACTTCCTTGATAATGCGGTTGAACTTCTCGACCTCGACCAAGTTCGCGCGATTCACGGTCGTGCGGAAGAGCTCGGCAGAGATCATCTGTACCGTGATCAATTCGACGTCGCCGTCGCGCGAGCCGTCACGGCATTGCCGACTCTTCTCGAACTGTCGCTCCCGCTCGTCAGACCGGGCGGTCTATTCATCGCCATGAAAGGTCGAGACGATGAAACGGCTGAATCGAAACGAGCTCTCAAAGAGTTGAAGGCGAGGCTTGAAAAAGTCGTCCGTTACGAGCTTCCCGACACCGATCATGCGCGTTCACTCGTCATCGTAAAAAAACTTTTTCCCACACCTTTACGTTATCCTAGGCGAATGGCAGCCATCAAAAAAAGTTCCCTTTGATTCATCCTTAAACAACGCGCCGATGCACGGCTCATAGCGTGTTTTAGAGGCTGATATTAAGCATTTTTGCACACTTTTTTACAGGTGTTTTGCCGTCGTCTATGGTAAAATATATATGACATAAAAACTCGAAAATGTTCTCTTTTTAAAACTATTTTCCATGAAGAAAAGGGAGGAATTTATGGCATCGGAGCCAAACATCAAAAACGATTATCAGCAGCGCGAAGAAGCTGTCGACGCGGCATTTCAGAACCCGGATAATGTCGTCATACCGGTCGATCTCGACCAGGAAATGAAAAAGTCCTTTATCGATTATGCCATGAGCGTTATCTCGGACCGTGCGCTTCCCGATGTGCGCGACGGACTCAAGCCCGTACACCGGAGAATCCTATACTCCATGTATACGCAAGGGTTTACCGCGGACAAACCACATCGCAAAAGCGCGACGACGATCGGTGACGTGCTCGGGCGTTTTCATCCGCATGGCGACCAGAGTGTCTACGATGCGCTCGTTCGATTAGCGCAAGATTTCTCGATGCGTTACCCGCTCGTCGACGGTCATGGCAACTTCGGATCGAGAGACGGCGACCCGCCTGCTGCCTATCGTTATACGGAAGCGCGTCTGACACGTCTCGCAGGCGAGATGATGTCCGACTTGAACAAGGATACGGTCGATTTTAAACCGAACTATGACGATCGCTTTGAGGAGCCGACCGTCTTGCCGGCGGGATTTCCCAATCTGCTTGTTTCCGGTTCTACGGGTATCGCTGTCGGGATGGTGACGAATATCCCGCCGCACAATCTGCGCGAAGTGATCGCGGGCACGATTTTTCTGATCGACAATCCCGATGCGACGGTTGATGATTTGATGGAGTTCATCCCGGCGCCCGACTTTCCGACGGGCGCTCAGATCATGGGCGTCTCGGGAACGCGTGCTGCTTACAGGCGCGGTCGCGGACGCATCGTTGTACGCGGTCACGCGGAGATTGAGGAAATCGCCAACAACCGTTATCGCATCGTCATCAAGTCGCTTCCCTATATGGTCAATAAAGCGCGCCTGATCGAAAGGATCGCGGACTTGGTCAAGGATAAGCGCATCGAGGGTATTTCCGACGTGCGCGATGAGTCGGATCGTCACGACGATATCCGTATTGTTGTGGAGCTGCGGCGCGATGCGACCCCGATGGTCGTATTGAATCAGCTTTACCGGCATACGCAATTGCAGGATACGTTCGGCGCGACCATGCTCGCACTTGTGTCTGAGGACGGCAAGTATGTACCGGTGCTTCTCAGCCTGAAAGATATGCTCGAGCATTTCATCAAGCATCAGGCGGAGGTTATCACACGCCGCATCAGCTTTGATTTGGCGCGCGCGGAGGCGAGGCTCCATCTTGTCGAAGGATTGCAGCTCGCGATTGATTACATCGACGAGGTCATCACGATCATCCGTCAGTCCGCCGACGAGGAGACGGCGAAAGCGCGTCTCTGCGATCGTTTCGGATTGTCCGAGAAGCAGTCGCAACACGTCGTCGACATGCGTCTCGGTCGACTCTCCGGTCTTGAACGCGAGAAGCTGTTGGCGGAGAACGTCGATTTAACGGACAAGATTAAAGGGTTCAAGTTGATCCTTGGCGATGAATCGCTCCTTCATGTAGAGATGAAAAAAGAGCTGCAGGCGATCGCGGACAAGTACGGCGATGACAGGCGAACAGAAATACTGCCTGCCGGAGAATACGAGATCGATGACGAGGAATTGATCGAAGAGGAGCAAGTCGTTATTGCCATGTCGAAAGCCGGCTACATCAAGCGGATGCCTGTCGATGTGTACAGCGCTCAGCACCGAGGCGGGCGCGGAATCACGGCGATGCAGACGCGAGAGGACGACTTCGTCGATACGATCATCATCACGTCGACGCACCAGACGCTGTTATTCTTTACCGACTTCGGGAAAGTCTACGAACTCAAGGGATATCAAGTGCCTGAGTTCAGTCGGACGGCGCGCGGGATCGCGATTGTTAACCTGCTGCATCTTGACCCGGAAGAAAAAGTCCGCACATTAATTCGTATCGACTCATACGACCAGGGCGGCAATCTCGTCATGGCGACGGCGGACGGTCTCGTCAAGAAGACGTTGCTATCCGACTACAGAAATATTCACAAGGGCGGTCTAATCGCGATCAAGATGCGCGAGGGCGACAGACTCGTCAATGTACGACTGTCCGACGATGAAGATGATATTCTGCTCGTCACGCGCAATGGATTGTCGATCCGTTTCAATGAATCGTCCGTCCGCGCGACGGGAAGAAATACGATGGGTGTCAACGGCATCAAACTGAGCGAAGACGATCAGGTGATCGGTATGATTACGACAGACGGCGACGGGACGCTTCTCGTCGTCACTGAAAACGGATTCGGCAAGCGTACTTCTCTCTCGGAATACCGCGTTCAAAACCGCCACGGCGTGGGGCTTATCACTTATAGGACGACAAGACGCACGGGAAAACTGATCGGTGTCGCAGAGGTGACAGACGAAGACGATGTTCTTCTTATCAACGATCACGGTATCATCATCCGTTTCCGTGCGAGTGAGATCCCCATTATGGGGCGCATCACGTCAGGCGTCACGCTGATGAAAGTCCGTGAAGGGCTTGTCGTCGATATGTCTGTCGTCTCGCCCGATGAGGAGTGTGAACACGAAACCGTCAACGGCACCGCGCCGGATGACCTGAACGACGAAGCGTATGTCGATGATTTGGAAGAGAGTGCTGACGAAGAGGAGCTTTCCTAAGAGGACGCTCCTGAAACTGAAATTGTGTTTTTCGACCTACTCTCGTAGAGCTTTCCTAAGAGGACGCTCCTGAAACTGAGATTGTGTTTTTCGACCAACTCTCGTAGAGCTTTCCTAAGAGGACACTGCTGAGACTGAGATTGTGTTTTTCGACCAACTCTCGTGGAGCCCTCTTAAGAGGACGCTGCTGAAACTGAGATTGTGTTTTTCGACCAACTCTCGTGGAGCCCTCCTAAGAGGACACTGCTGAAACTGATTCGTGAAGAAGTTAACGTGAAGTTAACGTGCAAGCGCGCCAAGCGACAAAAACGCTTGTCAGTTTAGAGTCATACGAATAAGATGGAATCAGAAAAAGAATAATAGAAACGGGGGAGAGATTATCCATGTGGATAGACACTCAACTATTTGAACAAGAACAACGGGAAGCAGAAGAATCGAGTTCGGTTAAGCAGCTCCATCGCTCCGAAGTGCCGGTCGAACAGACATGGGACATGACGACTGTTTTCCCCTCCGTGGAGGCATGGGAGGAAGCTTTCGCGGAACTCTTGCCTAAACGAGAATTATTGACAGAGTACAGAGGACGACTGACCGAGTCGGCAGACACGCTGTACAAGGCCATTCGCACGCGCCAAGAGTTCATGATTGAACTCATGAAAATCGGTGCGTACGCTTTCCATCGCGCAGATGAAGACACATCGGATACCACCTTTCTCGCGATGAAGGGGCGCCTCGGCGCGGTGATCGCGTCCGCTATGGGCGACGATGCTTGGTTCGAGCCGGAGGTGATTGAGATTCCGCCGGAAACATTGGAACGTTTCATCGAGGAAAAGCCTGAACTTGCCGAGTACCGCCATGCCTTCGAGATGATTCTCCGAGAGAAGAAATACAAGCTTTCGCAGGCGGAAGAAGTCCTTTTGGCCAAGGCGTCCCAGATCTTAGGAGCGCCCGATGAGATTTTCGGCATTTTATCGAATGCCGACATGACATTTGATCCCATCGTCAACGAAAAGGGCGAGACGGTTCCGATGTCTCATTCGCATCTCGGCGTGTATCTTGAGAGCCGTGATCCGCGCGTGCGCCGTGACGCTTTCAAGAGCATGTACAAAACATTTGGTCAGTTCAGGAACACATGCGCGACGACACTGCAGAACGCGATCCGCGTCGATACGTTTAACAAGAGTGTACGCGGCTTTACGACGGGACGCGAGGCGTCTCTATTCAGAAACGCCGTGCCGGAATCTGTTTACGACAGTTTATTGGAAGCTGTGAACGAGCGCTTGCCGCTATTGCATCGTTATGTCCGTATGCGCAAACGTATTCTCGGCGTCGACGAGCTCCATTCGTACGACATGTATGTCTCGCTCGTCAAAGAAATCGACTTGCATTTTACATTCGATGAAGCCAAGGAGATCCTGTACAAGGCGCTCGCACCTCTCGGAGAAGAATACATCGGATTGCTGAAGCGCGCGTTTGAAGAGCGCTGGATCGATTGGGCGGTGAACACGGGCAAGCGTTCCGGAGCGTATTCCGGCGGCACTTACGCTACAAATCCGTTCATTCTGATGAGCTGGCAGGGAACATTTGATAACCTCTTTACGCTTGCACACGAATTGGGGCACAGCATTCACTCGTACTACACGCGCAACGCGCAGCCGTTCCAGTACGGTCATTACCCGATTTTCCTCGCGGAGATCGCTTCAACGTGTAACGAGATCCTGTTGTCGAATTATTTGCTCAAGACAGCGGACAGTGACGAGATGCGTGCTGCAGTGATCAGCCACTACCTCGACGGAGCTAAGGGAACTGTGTTCCGGCAGACACAGTTTGCCGAATTTGAGCACATAATCCATCTTGCCGATGAAGCCGGCGAGGCCCTGACGGCAGATTTTCTAAGCGAGAAATATGGCGAGCTTAACAAGAAGTACTACGGCGAAGCGCTTACATTCGATCCCGATATCGCCAACGAGTGGGCGCGCATTCCGCACTTCTATTACAACTACTACGTTTTCCAGTATGCGACGGGATTCTCCGCCGCGACGTCTTTCGCGGACGCGATCCTGACCGAAGGGCAGCCAGCCGTCGATCGTTATCTCGGATTCCTCAAGGCGGGATCGTCCGACTGGCCGATCGATGTGCTGAAAAATGCCGGCGTCGACATGACGACACCCGAAACGATCGTAAGAGCTCTCGATGCTTTCGAACGAGGTCTCGATGCGCTGGAAGCGCTGATGGGCTAGAACGACGCCTGATCTCGTTTCTATCATCAGATTTATCCCTGTCATGGCGGCGGTCATCGGTATCGTCGCCGTCCTGTGAAAATAGCAGAAGAAAACCAGGGATGGCATGACGGGATTAAAAGAGAAAGATAAAAGATAAATGTCGTGACTCAAGAAAGCTGATGATTGCGAGACAAAGGTCAACAGAGAAAGAAAATAGATGAATGGTGCGACCCTCAGACTCGTGATTCTACGACGTGATACATGACAGGAGAGCGTATATGAGATTCCATCTTAAGAATCTGTTTAGCGGCGAACCGATCGCCTATCGCAGCCGTGTGATACCCACACGTCCTTTGGGTGCCGGTGTCGGCGTCACGTCGGCACCTGTTCTCATCAAAAATGCTGAGCAATTTAATAGTTTTGTGGACGGGACCCGTTACGGCTGGCAGTGGGATCAGGCACGTCTCGATGAATTATTCAAGAAGTATAATGCAAGTTTTTTTGAGAACCGCGTTTTGGCGGCGGGCGTCGTGAGCGCCGGTTCCGGTTCGATACGGGTAACGGTCTCCGATGTTATCAAGACAGAAACAGGCGTACAGATCATATTACGACTTGAATCGCCTGAGATCGGAACGGCCGATATGATGAGCTGGCATTATTTCGTTGAGCTGCTCGCCGAAGAGGTGGGCGATGGCGACGTGTCGACCAATCTTCCTGTATCTAAAGGCAGATCGAGAAGAGGATTTCCTGACGTGATCGTCGCTGACCGCTAAGCGACATTTGTTAAAGGTCTGTTCGGATCACGTCGGGCTGTGTTTGAGAGCAAAAGGCATGACGTTTTCCTTAATGTATTTCTGACTATTTCCGCATTATTTTGTATTCATATGCACAGAAAGATACGCTTTCAGCGATCGCTAACGAGTTGTTTTGCGCACTTGCATTTCTTCCCAGTCTTGATGTAGAATTCTACTATAGGGACTACTGCCCAAAAGCGTAATTTGCCTGAGACTTCCAAATATAGCCTCGTTGCCATAGCTGAAAAAAAGACAATAAAAGAACCCGCAGGCTCTTTTTCAAGTTCATCACAATCATAATCAGGTGGATGACAGACGCACTGGTGTCAGAAAGACGTGTCATCACCCGATTCAGCCCATAGCGGCGCTTGGCTTCGCCGAACTTGCCTTCGATTGCGTTGCGTTCACATGCTTCCCGACGCTCTAAGCGCTTCTGAGCCTCGTATATTCGTCGGTCCTTTGGTGGTCTGCCAAGTTTAGGACCATTCAGGGCTATACCGTGTGCGGCGCAGTACTGAAGGTTCTTACGTGTGCGATAGATCTTGTCGGCGAGCACGCGCTCCGGGTAGTATCCGTTTCGCGCTTTATACCGCTCACAACTCTCTTGTAGGGTCGTTGACTCATTGAATGCTTCAAAGGATAGTTTTTCTACTCGGGCATACCCGTTCTCAAGACTGAGTGCAAGCTTCGCTCCAAACTCTACGTTGGCACTGAGCTTCCCGCGAACGATAGGACGAATGTGAGGCTGACTGACACTGACAATACGATGCTCAACTGAGCGGCGACGATGGGTATACATCTCCTGCTGTTGGTCATAGACTTTCTGGAGAACGTCCACCATCTGTTGTTCTTTCTCTGTCAAGGGGGATGTCTCAGACATACGCTCAAGATGACCAAGGTTGCGGCGAAGATACTGTAGCTGGGAGCGCTGGGTCTTACGGATCAATCGAAAACTCGGACGTTTATTGCGAACCAAGGTCAAGTAGTTCTTACGGGCTACCTGACGGTATGTGCGGGGCTTTTTGACACCGCCGCTGCGGGCGTGAAGCACATCAATCAGATGCTCACTCTTCTTGCGCGCATCATTCAAGACTCCAGCATCTGTCGGATAATGTATATCGGCCGGAGCACACGTCGCATCTAAAATCAGCGTCCCGTGATTGGAGGGAGGATCATCATCCGATGAGGATGAATCGTCCTCTTTCGATTGACGCTGAATAATTGCTTCATTGATCTCCGCCATCGCTTCCGCCGGAAAACGACGCCGAAAGGCAACCATCTTGCTGGAATCAAAGGGCGGGGTATCCGTAAACTCCGGGAAACCAAGAAAATACTGACAGTGCGGGTTCTCGCGGATCATCGTCACCGTATCTTCATCCGACAGGTTCAGCTCCTGCTTGATCACAAGGGCGCCGAACGCTACACGGCTGCTCACCGCCACATTACCGTTCTCGCTGCCCTCGAAGTTCTTCGCATACTTCTCATCGATCAAATCCCATGGCATAAGTTCACTCATTTGAACCCAGCGGTTATCCGGAAAGATGCGGGCGCCGGTAAAACCGGTTGGAAAGTCATGGAAAGCAATTTGTTTACGTCTTCGTCGATTCATAGCCGCTCCCAAGTGCAAGGGTTTTTCTCAAATTCTTGCATTTTCTTTGCTTCTATTATACTGGATATTACTCGCTAATCGCCTGATTCCAAGGCTTTTAGGTCTGCGCAGTAGTCTCTACTATAAATGGCGGATTGTTCCGTTGCCTGTTCGGCATGGAAGCGTTCCGCCCTTTTCCGATGTTCATTTGATATCTGAGGAGATGATTTAGATTGAGTAACACATCGACAAAACTGTATCAAATTGATAGTGGATTTAGTACGCATTAAACTCGCATGTTCAGAAGAACTGCGGGTTTTTTCGTGGAGAGGAGTACAAGGATGAAAAAACATATGAGAAAAGCGCTTTCGTTCGTGCTGGTTCTTGGTTTGTTGTTTTCTGCAGTAGCTGTGTCCGCATTCTTCATGCCGTCACCGAGCGTGCCGGTTCTGGCGGAGACAGAGAGCAAGCGCAGTCTCTTGCCTGCAGATTTCGACGAGACAATGATCAGGAAACAGTTTTTAGAAGCGAAAGCGACAGAGCTGAGCAAACTTCTTGATGGATTGGCAGATACGGATTACATGCGCGAGAGCGTTCGCGTCATGGTTGAGCTCAAAGCGCCCGCCGCTAAGGATTCAGGGAAATCCGAGAGCAGTGTCATTGCATCACAGAAATCGGTGCGCGACGCCGTTCGAAAGATTACGGGGAGCGAAGCGATCAACAGCTACGGTTATCTCGTCAACGGATTTAGTTGCGTGGCAAAGCGCAGTGATTTCCAGAAAATTCGCGAGATCCCCGGAGTGAAGAACGTCATTGAAGCCCCCGTTTTTGAGACGACGATGTTAAATGCGGCCGAGATGACGGAGGCTTCCGCAGTTTGGGAAGCTCCTTTTGGATTCAAGGGCGAGGGCATGCTCATATCGATTATCGATACGGGTATTGACTGGAATCATAAGGATATGCGCCTCTCCGACAATTCAAGCGCGAAGTTGAGTGCTGCTGATGTCGAGGAACTCATCGGTGAAGAAGGACTTGAACTTGAGGGTAAATACTTCTCCGCGAAGATTCCTTACGGGTACAACTACGCCGATAAGAATCAAAATATTCTCGATCAAGCGTGGACAGGAAGACCGGAAGATTCAGCCAACGTTTCGATGCACGGCATGCACGTTGCCGGTATCGCAGCTGGTAATGCGTTAGATCCCTTAAAAGGTGTTCGCGGTATTGCACCGGAAGCACAGCTTCTCGCGATGAAGGTCTTCTCTAACGATCAGTCCGGCGGAGCCTATGGTGACGACATCCTGATGGCGATTGAGGACTCCGTCAAGCTTGGTGCCGACGTTATCAATATGTCGCTCGGTTCACCGAGCGGATTCTCGAATGTCGACAATGCGGTTGCTCGCGCCATTCAAGCGGCCTCCAAGGCGGGCACGCTCGTCGTCATTTCAGCAGGCAATGACGGCTTGGCATATGACAGTTACGGCTATACGTGGAACGATCTAGGTGAGTACTTCAACGCTGCAGATAGCGGATCAGTCGGTTCGCACTCCACCGTTGAAGCGGCGCTTTCTGTCGCTTCGATCGATAACACGAAGTTAGTCGAAACTTACATGTCGTACAGGGTCAACGACGGCGAAGCCATTGAGTTTCCTGTCGTGCTACAGAAGGAGCCCAGTGGCGGGCGTACTTTCGAAGATGATGATTGGATCGAACTGGTCGACTGCGGTTTAGGATCATTGACTGACGTTGATGGCAAAGATCTGACCGACAAGTACGCGCTCGTTAAACGCGGTACTTTGTCATTCCGGGAAAAGGCGGAGAACGTTAAAGGGAAAGGTGCCATCGGTATCGTTGTGTTTGATGATAGTGGCTCTCCCTCCATACGAATGTCGACCATTGAGTTAAGTGGAATTTCATCTGTTTTCACGTCGTGGGATGTAGGTAATGCCATCTTAAATGAAATGGCAGAAGGTCGCACCGTCAAGGTCAAAACGGAGATGGTGCTCGGTTTGGAGCATGCCCACGATGCGCCGATACCATCTGAATTCACGAGTTGGGGACCTACTCCCGAGCTGAACTTCAAGCCTGAAGTGGCTGCTGTCGGCGGGGATGTCTTCTCGACACTGAACGACAACGGTTATGGCTCGATGTCGGGAACCTCGATGTCGGCGCCTCATGTCGCCGGCGCCTCGGCGCTCATCATGCAGGCGATGAAGAAAAACGACGCGTTGAGTGGAATTGCTGGTCTTGCCCGCACCCAATATCTGAAGACGATTTTGAGCAATACTGCAAGCTCACTGGAGGATTATTATTTTGGCGGTGTGATTGTCTCGCCTCGTCAAGTAGGTGCCGGACTTATCAATGTTAAGGATGCCATCAAGTCACCCGTAACCGTGACGCACAATGGCAGCGGCAACATTGAATTGCTTGATTTCACCGGTTCGAAAAAGTTCACGCTTGACTTTAAAAACTACGGAGCGGATGACGTCACCTTTACACTGAAGACCCCTGTCGTCTACAAGGGCGTACATGAGGAATATGTGCGCGATATCGTAGCTTCCGGTGCGAGCGTGACGACGGAGAACACAACAATCACGGTTCCGGCAAACGGCACCGTGTCGGTTGAGTTCGAGATCAATCCGGGCGATGTCGAGGACAACTACGTTGAGGGCTATCTCGAGTTTGAGGCAGCAGACGTTCCTGACCTGTCCATACCTTTCCTCGGATACGTCGGGGACTGGGGCGATCTGCCGATCTTCGACTATGTCGAAGGTTATGGACCGGATGATAATAAAGGTGGCGGTCTCTACAATCTATTTGCGCCCGACAATATCTATAGAATTTTTAGCGCCACGCAACTTAACATGTATTCGAATCCATATATTGGTCCGTCTTACCCGCCTTCGCCCGCGGGCAACTGGCTTGCATGGCTGCTCGCGGGAGATAAATTCGACCCGATGACCGTCGGATTCAATACGAATCCGGAAGATCTCGAGGTCAATGGCTATATCAAGGAACTCGCGCCTCGTGTCGGTGTTTTCCGCGGTGTTCAAAACGTCGAATGTTTCATCACAGACGACGAGGAAGGCTTAAATGTGCTCCGACAAGTCGGATGGTACGATTCCGTCAGGAAGCCGGTGCTGTGGCGTTTGATGTGGACAGGGCGCCCGGTTCCGATGCTGTATGACACGCACTGGGACGGAAAACTCTACGACAAATCGAATGGTGAATTCGTCGATGCGGATGAAGGGCAGTATTACTACCACGTTCGCGCTCGCATGAATGAGAATTCTGATTGGCAATCGATTAAGATGCCGGTAAAAATTGATAATACGCCTCCGACAGGTTTTGAACTGCCCGGTAACGAGATGGCGTACAATCCGACTGATGATTCCGTAATGATCAACTGCGGTCCGGTTACTGACGATAATGAAGATGTTGAAGGAACGGGGATTGACATGTATTTTTCCGGCGCTGTGCTACAGACGTCCGGGAACTTTGTGTCACCACCGCAAGGTTTTAAGTATGATGAGGACGGCAATCTGTGGATTCAAATCAAAAAACCTTCCAACTACACGGATCTGCTCAATCCTTTCGTCTTGATCCAGTTTACCGACTACGCGGGCAATTGGACCGGGTATAAGTATATACAGTTACGTAGTACTAAACCGGACCTCAGGGCGGCGAAACTCGTTGTCGGCGATGGCGGAAACTTCATGTTGATACCCGCGGAGGATGGATTCGTCACATACAACAAGGACGAAATCGATAAGTTTGTAGGGTTGGACGAGAACCTCGGGTACGTTGGGGTTTTGACCGCAGGTGGTGTGGCGCGTGTGACAGTCAATGATCAGAATACCGTTATCGGCGGACACCATATCTTTAAGCTTGCAGTAGTAGGTTCCGACGTACCGTTGGATCTGGAGTTGAAAGGTTTTGATGCGGACAATGATGTAGTCGCAACTGCCACGGGAAAACTACTCGTCGACGTGACGCCACCGAATCTTGCACTTCTTGACGCGGAGATAAAGACTAACGCTGATGACTTGTCCTACATCGATTATACCAAGACAGTCAAAGTAAGGGTCACAGACAATTACGGGGAAGGGATAAACGGTGTTCTCGGTTTTAATGGAGAGGAACAGTTCTATGATGAAGTTGATGAGTTCGGGAACTTAAAAATTAATGTCGCGGCCAATGGCAATCCTGTTATCCTTATTCCCGTCGACTTTGTCGGGAATATGGGTGATGCCGTGATGTTCTACGTCATTCCCGAAGGCGTAGATCCGGATGACATCTTGGATTACAAGTCACCGGACGCTCCGATCCAAGGAGACTTCTGGGTGACAGCACCCAACGCATATGAAGATCTTACGTACTACGGTAGTGCGTTCATCTACATGGCTGAGGATCAGGGAGAAGATCCGTATGAGCTCGAACTCAAGGGCGAATCGGAATATTTGCAGTCGCTCTCTTTTGATGGAAACAACGTGCTCGAGGCTGACGGCACATGGACAACCACATTGACGCTCACAAGAGGTCTCAATTTTGTCAATGTCAAAGCCGTTAACGTTGATGGTCTAGTCGTGTTTGACGGCAAGTATCGTTTCTATTGCGACAGCGGTGTTCCGAACCTAGTGTTGCACCAGACCGACCCGCCGTGGATTGAAGGAGAGTTCGTGTTCCCGGAGGGCAATGACCCCGAAAAATTGTCGGGCAATAGGACGCCTCTCGTCATTTGGTCGAACCAGGAGCAAGGGATGCTCGACGTAAATATCACTGGGACGGCTTCTGACAATACTTTCGGATATAAGCTGGCCATTAACGGCGATGTCATTCTTGACTATGTGGAAGGCGCAACAGCGGGTGCAGAATACAATGAGAGACCCTTCGCGTATACGGTGAAAGATGCCGTTGATAAAGACTTCATCCGCATTGAGATTATGGATGTCGCAGACTTCGACGGAGTTGTATCACTGTTGCAGAAAATCCAAGTAAGGTTTGATACGACCAAACCGATGCTGACTCCTTACTACGAGAAGAGGGCGGTTGGCGGTCCTGCGGAGGAACTGACGAACAATCTAATTCTCAAAGTCGAGGATAAAATTGTTCTCTCCGCGGTGGCGAATGATGAGGATGGCGGAAGCGGTCTAGACGGTGACGTCGAAATTTGGGTGACCGGTGACCCTGACCCATACGACGGTCAGCCGCTTGAGGCGGGCATTTACGGCATCACTTTCCGCGTGAAAGACAAGGCTGGCAACGAAACAACAGTTGTTCGCAACCTCACGGTTCAGGGAGTTCCCGTAATCGAGATCGAAGATCCTTATGTCGAGATTTACCCGGAAGATGTGGCAAATTTCAAACCAATGGACGGCGTAACTGCGACATTCCCGCCTTACGGAGACATCACTGGTGAGGTTATCGTCGAATGTGATAAACAGGATGCCTTCGATACTGGTGTACTCGGAACCTATACGTTTACTTACACAGTGAATAAAGCCGGAAGGACAGTTTCGGTGGAAAGAACGGTTAAGATTCTCGGTAAACCTCAGATCTTCGGCGCGGTCGACACGACCATCACCCAAGGCGATAAGTTTGATCCCACGGCGGGTGTGACGGCTCACGACAACGAGGACGGCGATCTGACTGATGAGATTCAGATCACTGGAGAGGTCGATGTGACGAAGCCCGGAGTTTACAAGCTTACTTACACGGTAGTGGACAGTGATGGCAACGCCGTCATGGTGGTTCGCAAGGTGACAGTTAAAGAAAAGGTCGTTCCTCCCGGACCGGACGATCCCGATCCGGACGATCCAGATGATCCCGGACCGGACGATCCCGAGATTCCTGGACCGGACGATCCCGAGATTCCCGGACCGGACGATCCCGATCCCGAAATCCCTGATCCGGGTACCATGAAGGTATATGCGCCGGTTGCTGAAAACAAAGAGAATGATGTCGATGTATCGGATGATGATAGGATCACATACACCATCGGCAAATCAAAGGGTGCCACCTATAGGGCAGTCGCTGATGACTTAGGTGTCGAGGATCTCCGCTATGTGACAGTGGACGGCAAGGAGATAGTCAAAGACAAAGACTACACCGTTGAAGCGGGAAGTATCCTTGTCACATTGAAGAAAGAGTTCTTGGATAAACTGAAACCGGGTAAGCATACCGTTGGTATTTATACAACCAAGGGTCACAGCATCAAGATCCTTACGATTCTGGCTACTGTTAAACCGACAGGCGAGTCGACAAGCTGGCTGCTATACGCCGGCGGATCGCTCGTTGTGCTCAGCGCGATGCTCGTGACGGCGTTGTTCATAGTGAGGAAACGTCGCGACGAACACAGCGGATAACACACAAAGCCATTAGAAGGCTGAGATGAAGGGAGGGCGTCTTTGAAAAGACGCCCTCTGTCTTTGAAGGCTTAAGCCTGTTGCGCACGTTGCTCGTGTGCAACAAGCAAACCGCCGGCTTAGCCGGCGGTGCTGCTTGTCTATTTGTCTGCTCATCAGCTTGATTACATATCATCAGCTCGATTATATATTGATACGGTTCGCCCGATTCGATAGTGATTATCTGGTTTTCTTTGCAAACACGTAGAAGCGGAACATGTTTTGCGTTCGATGAGGTAAACTGTTTCCCTAAAAGTACTGTTATGACGCACTTTCAAGATATTTGCCGTTTTTATTCATTCTCCGCAAAAACAATCCGGAAAGCAGTTGACAACTCTTTAAATCCTTGATATTCTAGCAAAGCGCCTTTCGGGGTAAAGGCGCCATCGGACCTTGAAAATTGAACAGTGCGAACAAGACGGGACCTTAGATTCTAGAGAATTTGAGGAGCGGACAGTAAAGTAATTTAGAGCTAAAAGAGCTCTCAAGAAATATACATGAGAGTTTGATCCTGGCTCAGGATGAACGCTGGCGGCGTGCTTAACACATGCAAGTCGAACGGAGCGATGACACGGAGTCTTCGGATGAAGTGTTATGGCTTAGTGGCGGACGGGTGAGTAACACGTGAGCAACCTACCTTTTGCAGGGGAATAACTCTGGGAAACCAGGGCTAATACCGCATGACGTGCACTTGGGGCATCCTTTGTGCATGAAAGGATTATATCCGGCAGAAGATGGGCTCGCGTCCGATTAGGTAGTTGGTGAGGTAAAGGCTCACCAAGCCGACGATCGGTAGCCGGACTGAGAGGTCGATCGGCCACATTGGGACTGAGACACGGCCCAGACTCCTACGGGAGGCAGCAGTGGGGAATATTGGGCAATGGGCGAAAGCCTGACCCAGCGACGCCGCGTGAAGGAGGAAGGCTTTCGAGTTGTAAACTTCTTTGGGGAGGGACGAAGATGACGGTACCTCCAGAACAAGCCACGGCTAACTACGTGCCAGCAGCCGCGGTAA
>FZPS01000015.1_pt16 | contig 20080 bp, 18 predicted proteins | sample 1817821 | NCBI WGS metagenome assembly FZPS01 (sample SAMEA104158645, study PRJEB21678) | metagenome | place: Germany | collected 2015-04-21
ACAATAAAGATATGGTAAATTTATAACAGATGAATGATGATGCCGATGAGGCCGGTGGATATCATCACGATAATCGGGCTTGTTTTGAACTTCCTGAGGACGAAGAAGGCGATGCCCGCGATGGCCACGGAAACAAAATCCGTGTTTTCAACGCCGTTTTCCCAGAAAGCGAGCGTCATTATCGAAAGTCCCGCGGAAGCAATCAAGGCGACAACCACGGGGCGCAGGGCAGAGAGCACTCCCTGGAGTTGGTTTAATTCCTGGAATCGATAGTAAACATAGGCGAGCGAGAAGACGATGATGAGCGAAGGGATGATTACGCCGATCGTGGCGACGACCGCCCCGCCGATGCCCGCGATTCGCGTTCCGACGAAGGTTGCTGAGTTGATGGCGATTGGTCCCGGAGTCATTTCCGCAATCGTAATCAAATCCACGAATTCGCCCATGGAAAGCCAGGCATGCTTTTGCACGACCTGTTCCTGAATCAAAGGCAGGGCGGCGTAGCCCCCGCCGATGCTGAAGAGACCGACTTGCAGGAAGTCCATCAGTAATTCCAGGTATATCATTTGTTCTCACCGTCTTTCATTTCCTTTTTTCCGGCAAACGAGAGCAGAAGGCCAATCAGGCCTGCCGCAAGGATGATGAACACGATGTTTATTTTCAAAAAGTAAGTTACGATGAAGGCGCCGACCATGATGAATACGGAAGATATTTTCCTTTCTTTCACGATTCCTTCGCCGAGGCTCACGACGACGTCGGCGATGACGGCGACGATGCCGGCCCGCATGCCCTTCATCAGCGCTGCGATCAGGGCGCTGTCCTTAAATTGCGTATAAAATCTAGAAATCACAGAGAGAATAATGAAGGGCGGAAGAATGGTTCCGAACACGGAGACAAGTGCTCCGAGGATTCCCCCAACGCGGTAACCGATGATGATTGAAGCATTGACTGCAATCGCGCCCGGTGAGGATTGCGCTATCGCCGTCATGTCGAGCATTTCTTTCTCTTCAATCCACTTCAATTCTTCCACAAACTTCTTTCTCATCAGAGGCACAATCACAACCCCCCCGCCGAAGGTGAAGGCGCTGAGATAAAAAGTGGATGTGAATAGTTTCCAGTACAGTTTAAAATTCCGTTTCATATCCACCCCTGTAATTATTCTTCCGGAACATAGTATTTACCGGCAATGTTTATTTAACACAGAAAACTCCTCTCTATAGTATATATCTTGATTATATATAAGTAAAATAGTATAATCCTATTTAATTTATAATTTTATTTTAATAATCGGAGGGCAATATGACAATTAGGCATTTGCGGATTTTCGTTGCGGTCTGCGAGGAGGGCAGCGTGACGAAGGCGGCCAATAAATTGTACCTAGCGCAACCATCGGTCAGTCTCGCGATTTCGGAATTGGAAAAGTTTTACGGTGTGAAATTGTTCGACCGGATTTCCAGGAGGCTATACCTAACCGACAAAGGGAAGCAGTTCCTAAATTATACGAAGCACATCATCGATCTTTTTGATGAGCTTGAGAACGGAATGAAAAACTGGGGAAGCAGCGGAGCGCTTAGGATCGGTTCCAGCATCACCATCGGGAATTACTTCCTTCCCAATTATGTCAAGAAATTCCAGGAGACCCATCCGCAGATAAAGGTTTACGTCACCATCGAAAATTCCCAAATCATTGAAGACCATGTGATGAACAACGATGTCGATTTTGCCTTTACCGAAGGAATCATCGACAATCCCAAACTGGAAGTGATCAATTTCTATGATGACGAGTTGATCTGCATCGCCGCTCCCGAAAATCCGCTTCCGGAAGAAGTTGATCTTGAGACCCTGAGCCACGAGGATTTCATCATGCGGGAAAGGGGGAGCGGAGGGCGGAACATTTTTGACGGAACGCTGCTCGCGCACAACATCAAAATCACACCTGTTTGGGAAAGCGTGAGCACGCAGGCAATCATCAGGGCGGTGAGCAAGGGTTTGGGTGTTTCTGTCCTTCCCTATCACCTGGTCAAGGACGCGCTCGAAAAGGGCGACGTGAAAAGAATTAGAATCCGCGACATTAATCTGAAGCGCAAATTCAAAATCATCCACCACAAAAACAAATATTTGAGTCCCGCAATCAAAGATTTCATTAATATCTGCCTGAATGAAGAATCCTGAAATTATTGCGGGAGACATTTTGAAAGAAAATTTATAAAAAAAAGGTTTGATGCACAAACCTTTTTTCCTGTTTTTATATTCAAATGATGATCATTTCCGCCAACTTCCCCTCTTCCAAACTGCCGGTGATGTGGAAGATTCCGAGCAGGCGGGCGGGGTTTTCAGTCATGGTTTTGATGCCTTCTTCAAGGGAAAGACCGGTGAAATTCAAGAAATTTTTCAGGCAAATGTCTGCAAGCAAAGTGCTTCCCGCTCTGGTTTTCGTTCCGGTGATTTTTGCGTCCCCATCAATGACGGTGACGTCGTTTTTGCCGAGCTTGAAACGCCCATCGCCGAGACCTGCGGCCATCATGCTGTCTGTCACCGCGATGAATTTATCGAGTCCCTTGACCTTCAGTAAAAACTTCACGACTTTCGGATGGACATGCCTGCCGTCGCAGATTACTTCGATGTAATTGTAGGACAGATACGCCGCTCCCACGATGTTCGGGGCATGCTGAGTGAGGTGCTTCATCGCATTCAGGGTGTGGGTGAAGGATTTGGCACCGGCTTCAATGGCTGCCATCGCCGTCTCGTAATCGGCTCCGCTGTGGCCGAGGCTCACAACGATTCCGGCAGCACTTGCCTGTTTTATGAATTCAAGCGCTCCGGGAACTTCGGGAGAGACGGTGACGAGTTTGATGAGCCCGCCGGATGCTTCCTGGTATTCCAAAAATTTCTCGTAACTTGCCTTTTGGAGCAGGCGCGGGGGCATGGCCCCGGAATACTCGGGGGCGAGAAAGGGCCCCTCGAGATGAATCCCCTTCACTTCCGGATATTCCTCCGCAAGTTCCTTAATCAGGGAAAGCTGTTTTTTCATCACACCGTCCTCGTCGGTCATGACCGTCGGGAGCACCGTGCCGACGCCGCGGCTCCGGTAAAACTCGATGAGACCCCGCATTTCTTCCAGGCTCGCGAGATTGAAATCGGTGCCGTTCGCTCCGTGCGTGTGGATATCGATGAGGGCGGGGATGATTCTTTTTCCGGATACGTCCACAGTCTCGCAATCGCATTCAATGTCGGGGGCGATTTTTTTTATCATCCCGTTATCCACCAGGATGTCTTTGCGGACGAAGTTTCCGTTCTCCAGGACATGTCCGTTCTTATATAATTTCATTTTCTTCTCCTCACAAAAAACTAATATGTTCGGGCAGGGGCGAAACCAGGGGCTTGAGCCAATCAAGGAAGGCCTGGGTCACGCCGTTTCCTTCTTCGTTTATGAAATGATCGGAAAGTGTTTTTTCCGTGAGCATGACTTCCCCGATCGGAATCAGAATCGGTTCGATTGCGTAGGGTTCGTTTGCAATTCTCTTGATGCCGGCCATCTTGCCCGTGGTTTTCGACAGGACCGCTTTCGCGGCGGTTTTCCCCATCAGGATTGCTTCCTCGCGGTCGACTTCGCTCACATGGGGGGAAGAACAGCGGCCGATGAGGCCGGGTTTTTCGCTCCTGGCTTTGATGCCGAGTTCTTTCAGAACCAGATATGCGAGGTGGGCGGACACATCCCCGAAATAAACGGATCTGCCCACGGTGAGCACCGGTTTTACAAACTGCTTCCCGTCCGCATATTTCAAACCTTCGCTGGCGACGACGACCACGCCGCCGTATTTATCATGGCACGCTTTTACATCCCTCAAAAATTTCTCCTCTTCGAAAGGCCTTTCCGGAAAATAGATGAGATGGGGGGCGTCGCCTTCCCGTCGCTTTGCCAGGGCGCTCGCCGCGGCAAGCCAGCCCGTGTTCCTGCCCATCGCTTCAATGATGCTCACATGGATGGGCATCCCTTTTACATCCTGGTTGCAGTCGTTCACGATTGCGGCCATGTATTGGGCATTGCTTGCGTACCCCGGCGCGTGGTCGGTTGCCGCGAGGTCGTTGTCAATCGTTTTCGGGATTCCGTCAACATAGATTTCATCCCGCGCGGCGGCATATATTTTTCCGAGCGCGTCCATGGTTCCGTTCCCGCCGATGAAGAGCAGGTAGCGGATCCGGTGTTTTTTCAGAATATCCGAAATTCTCTCATAATCCTCTTTTTCAAGCGGCAGCCTCGAGGTTCCAATCGCGGAACCGGGGCTTTTTTCAGCTCTTCGATCTGTTTGTCCGTGATGTTCGTGAGATTAATGAAATCTTCTCGGAGGAGGCCGATGCTTCCGTATCTCGCGGCGAGGATTCTGCCTTTGAAACCCGACTCTTTCGCTCCGATAATCGCGCCCGCAAGCGAAGCATTGATGACCGCGGTCGGAGCCCCTCCGTGCGTAATCAATAAATTGTCCATTCTCTTACTCCTTCTAGTTCTCTGGCATATATATTATACCAAATTTCAGGATTTATATAAAGCCTTAAACCCGATAAAAAAAGGAGACGGCGTCTCCTAGTTTCTTTTCTCCAGTCGGTTTTCATAGATTTCGATGATTGCCGGGACGATTAAGATCTGCAGAATGATGGCCGGGAATGTGCCCACGAAATATGCGCCGAGGAAGGCCTGAAAACCGTAGGTGCTGCCTTGAAGGCCGAAGATGAGTGCGGTCACGGCGCCGCCGACGATTCTTCCGGCAAGCATTGCGATTATCAAAGAGAGATAGATGTTAAAGAGTCGGGTTTTGAAGGGTTTGAGGAACTTGTAAATCAAACCGATCACCAATCCGTAGACAGCAAGCTCCGCCGAAATCTGCGCCGCGGTGATGATGTCGGGGATCCCGAAGGGCATCAGAAAAGAAAGCAGGGGCGTGATGATGCCGATGGCGAGCGCGTATTTCCAGCCGACGATGAAACCTGCGATTAACACCGGGAAATGGAGCGGGGAGATAGCTTGGCCGAGGCCTGCCGAGTGGAAAACGGGCGCGAGCACGATGCCCATGGCGATGAAGAGTCCCGAAAGGACGATTTTTTCCGTCTGTTTATGCATGAACATACCTCTTTTCTTGTGAATGTTTAGAAGAATTTTACCATAACTGCCCCCTCCCAAGCAAGTTAAATACTAATGAGGAAAAGGTTTGACTTTTTTTGGCTTTGGGCTTATAATAATAAGGAATCTAAGGCATTCGGTGCGCAAGCATAACAAGGAATCAGGTAAAAGCCTGAGCTGTCCCAGCAGCCGTGAAAGCTGATGAAATCAAAATGCCACTGTGTCCATGGACATGGGAAGGCTTGAGAGTAAAGTGAAGCTTGAGCCGGAAGACTTACCGAGTGCGCAAATCTCCTGGGGTTGAGAGTTTTTCTCATCTTCCCCAAATATTCTAAGAGTGGGAGGAGCATGAAAAAGTTTTTATTGTTTGTTGTTTTTTTGGGTCTTTTTCTTTGTGCGTGCAAACCGCAGAGCGACTCTGCCGGCACGGTGAGGATCGTCGTGAAGGATGGTGCGGGCGCGGTCCTGTGCGATGTTGATATCGATTTTACGGAAGAGGATACTTTGATTTCTTTAATGGAAACACACGCTGACATCCAAATGCAGGGGGAGACCGATCCCCAATACGGTTATTATGTACAGGAACTATGCGGGGTGAAAGCGGAAAACGCCTATTGGGCGATTTCCGTCGATGGGGAATACTCCATGGTCGGAATCAGTTTGATACCCCTCACCGATGGTTCCTTAATTGAATTTGTGTTGACGCCCATTGAATAGTTGTCTAGTAATCACTAGACAATTTTTATGTTTAAATTTCCAAAATCAGGAAAAAATATGAAAGGGGGCATACCATGGAGGTATTTGTGAAAGTGGATGAGTGGCTGGGGAAATTCGGCCTGTCCACCTATACGCTCTTCATCGCTTGCGGTTTGGTTTTGATGCTTTATTATGTTATCCGCGTTTTGGAAAAAGAAAACAATTACTCGCGGGAGCGGACGAACAGGATTTTGCTTTGGCTCCTGATTTCTCTGGGAGTCGCATATCTTTTTGCTTGGTTTTTCGACGCCCTCTTTCACTTTTTCGAAAGCGGCAAATTCGAAGGCGGCATGACTTACATTTCGGGCATGCTGGGCGGAGTCGGGGCTTTTTCGCTTATGACTTATTTTTTCAACCGCGATGAAAGAGGAAACATCCTCAAGCTCCTGCACCTAATCATCCCCGGCGTCATCCTCGCCCATGCTTTCGGCAGGATCGGCTGTTTTTCCGTCGGCTGCTGCTACGGAAAAGAAACAACATCCTTTCTCGGAGTGTATTTTCCGGAAGGAACCGTGGCTTACATGGATGGCGTGCGCCATCCCGTGCATCCGACCCAGCTCTATGAGGCATTTTTCCTCTTTGCGCTCTTTTTCGGAATCAGAAAAATCCCCATTCTAAAAAAGAAAGCTTTTGCGTACTATTTGATTATTTACGGCGTTTTTCGGGGAATCCTGGAAATCTTTTTCCGCGGCGATAACCGCGGCCTTCTCTTCAATCTTCCCCCGTCTTTTATTCTAAGCATTTTCTTGATTTGTTTGGGGGTTTTCCTTTTGTTCCATGAGAAAAAAGAAAGGAAGGACCATGGGCCATTACTTCGAGAATGATCCGGATTTGAAATCTGATCCGGTGCTGATAAATTTTGCTTACAGGGGCACGGAGCTTTCGTTTCTGACCGATGCCGGCGTTTTTTCAAAAGGCAGGGTCGATTTCGGAAGTTTCCTTCTGCTCAACAGTCTGCCCGAGGATTTGGACGGAAAAAGAATCCTTGACCTCGGCTGCGGCTATGGGGCGATCGGTCTTGCGGTCGCGAAGGTCTATGCGGATGCGCAGGTGGAGATGACGGACGTTAACCGGCGGGCGCTTTCCCTGGCACGGGAAAATGCCTCCGCTAACGGCATCGGGAATGTCAGGATTTACGAAAGCGATCTTTTTAAAAATATCGCTTCCGAATTTGATCTGATCCTTTCCAACCCCCCGATCCGCGCGGGCAAGGATATCGTGCATGGGATTGCGGACGGGGGTTACCGGCATTTGCGTTCCGGGGGTGAACTCTGGATGGTGATCCGCAAAAAACAGGGCGCGCCCTCGCTTTTCCGGAAACTTGAAGATGTTTTTTCGGTTGTTGAAACTGTGAATCGCGCCAAGGGCTACCATGTTTTGCGGGCGCAAAAATCATGAAAACTTTTCCTTGACATCTTTACAAAAATGTGATATTATAATAAAATGCGATAGAATGTGTAAATTCGCGTTTTTTATCTTTTTTGCTTGAATATATACAGTGAGGTGGAATGTTTTGGGTTACAAAAATGTTACCTATGGCAAAAATCGAGTGCGCAGAAATTACTCGCGGGTGCGGGTGAATGTTGAGCTGCCTAATCTGCTCGAAATTCAGACCAAGTCTTTTGAAGCTTTTCTAATAGAAGGACTGAAAGAATTATTCAAAGAAATATCTCCGATCAAGGACTACGGAGAGAAACTGGAACTTTATTTTGGCGACTATGAATTTGATGAACCAAAATACTCTGTTTCTGAAGCGAAGAGAAACGACACCACCTATTCGTCGGCTCTGAAAGTCGATGTGAAACTGGTGAACAAAGAGACCGGCGAAATCAAGGAACAGAAGATTTTCCTCGGGGATTACCCGATGATGACGCCATGGGGAACATTCATCATCAACGGCGCCGAAAGGGTCATCGTTTCCCAAATCATCCGTTCCGCCGGAGTTTTTTATGACGACTCCGCCCGCGACAAGAAGAGCGGCCAGGTTCTTTATTCCGGCCAGATCATTCCCACGCGCGGGGCTTGGATTGAATTTGAAATGGGAACGCGGGACATCTGGTATGCGAAACTGGACCGCTCCAAAAAAATCCCGCTCACGGCCTTTTTAAGGGCGATGGGGCTGAACAGCAACCGGGAAATCGTCGACCTCTACGGCAACAGCACCTTCATGATGAACACTTTCGAAAAGGACGAAACCTTCGGTGCTGACGATGCTCTGGAACAGCTCTATGAAAAACTCCGTCCCGGCGAAAAGGCTACCCCGGAAAATGCCAGGAATTATCTGGCGGGGCGCCTCTTCGATAACCGCCGCTATGATTTGGCGAGCGTCGGGCGCTATAAAGTCAACAAGAAGCTGGACGTTCTCGACCGCATTCTTCACATCGGCTTTGACAGATGCTGGCTGGCGGCCGATCTTGCCGATCCAGAAACGGGGGAAGTGGTTTTCCCCGCGAGAACGGTCATCAGCAAGGATGTTTTCAACCGTCTGAGAGAAAACAGACATCTCTTCCGTGTCAAAAAAGAATATGAACAGATGCTTCAGGGCAATTCCGTGGTGTTGGAAATCCTTGAAGTGGGCTATAAAGACAAGAACGGCGAGGAAAGAACCGTGAAGTTGGTCGGAAACGACCAAAATCAAACCGTCACGCACATCACTCTTTCCGACATATTGGCAGCCGTCGGCTATTTCATCAATCTCCACGAAGGTCTGGGGAAGACCGATGACATCGACCATCTCGGGAACCGGCGCCTCCGTTTGATCGGTGAATTGTTGCAGAACCAATTCCGGATCGGGCTGACGAAATTAGAAAAGAATGTCCGCGACCGGATGTCGACTTCGAGCGACAATAAGAACATCATCCCCCAGAATTTGATCAACATCAGGATGCTGACTTCTTCAATCCGCGAATTTTTCGGAAGCAGCCAGCTTTCCCAATTCATGGACCAAATCAATCCGCTTTCGGAATTGACCCATAAGCGGAGAATTTCCGCGCTCGGTGCCGGCGGCCTCACCCGCGACCGGGCCGGATTTGAAGTCCGCGACGTGCATGTTTCCCACTACGGACGCATTTGCCCGATCGAGACTCCCGAGGGTCAGAACATCGGTTTGATTAACTCGCTTGCGACTTACGCGCGGGTCGATCAGTACGGTTTCATTGAAACGCCTTATTTGGTTGTGAAACAGGAAAAGGGGAAAACGATCGTCACCGAGGAGATCGTCTACCTCACCGCTGACAGGGAAGAAGAATACTACATTGCCCAGGCGAATGTCACCGTCAACGAAAACATGGAAGTGACCGATGACATCGTCATCGCCCGTCATCGGGGCGACACGATCGAAGTTTCCCGCGAAAAAATCGATCTGATGGACGTTTCCCCGAAACAGATTGTTTCCGTTTCGACCGCATGCATTCCCTTCCTTGAGCATGACGATGCCAACAGGGCGCTCATGGGCGCGAACATGCAGCGGCAGGCGGTTCCCCTGCTCAAGCCCGAAGCGCCTTTGGTTGGGACCGGAATGGAAGCCAAAGCGGCGCACGACTCCGGGACCGCCTTGATTGCGGATGTGGAAGGCGTCGTCGAATATGTGGATGCGAAGAAAATTCTTATCCGCACGAAGGAAGGCAAAGTCAGGGAACATATATTGATGAAATACAACCGTTCCAACCATTCGACCTGCATCAACCAAGTACCCCTCGTCCGCAGGGGCGAAAAGGTGAAGGTGGGCGATGTTTTGGCCGATGGTCCTTCAATGGATCAGGGCGAGCTCGCTCTCGGCAGAAATGTCCTCGTCGCCTACATGACTTGGAACGGATACAATTACGAAGACGCGATTGTGATGAGCGAAAGGCTCGTCCGGGACGATGTTTACACCTCGATCCACATCGAAAAATATGAGGTCGAGGTCCGCGACACGAAACTCGGGAAGGAAGAAATCACCCGGGATTTGGAGAATGACCGCAAGAGCGCGCTGGCCAATCTTGATGAGAACGGCATCGTGCGCCTCGGCGCGGAAGTGAAAGAAGGGGACATTCTGGTAGGAAAGGTCACGCCGAAGGGCCAGACCGAGCCGACTCCGGAAGAAAGGCTTTCCGCCGCCCTCTTCAGCGACAGTTCCAAAGACGTGCGCAACACTTCCCTTCGTGTTCCCCACGGGGGCGGGGGCATCGTCCACAGAATCGAGCATTTTAAACGCAAGGAAGGGGCGGAATTGCCCCCTGGCGTGAACGAAGTCGTCAGGGTTTACATCGTCCAGAAGCGGAAGATTTCCGAAGGTGACAAGATGTCCGGCCGCCACGGCAACAAGGGCGTCATTTCCCGGATTCTTCCCGTCGAAGACATGCCCTACATGGAGGACGGGACCCCGGTCGACATCATGCTCAATCCGCTGGGCATTCCTTCGCGTCTGAACATCGGCCAGGTCTTGGAACTCCACCTCGGCATGGCCGCCAAAGAGCTCGGTTGTTACATTGCTTCGCCGGTTTTTGACGGCGTCGAACCGAGCGATTTGGAAGAAATCATGAAGGAAGCCCGCGAGAGCAGAATCGCGAAAATCCAGGATGAGCTTCGCAAACTCGAAGCCGATTTGAAGGGCTTGAAGGACAAGAAAGCGAAGGCGCTCCTGGAAGAAAAGATCAAGGACAAAACCAAGCAACTCTTGAATCTGAGAAACGAAAAACTTGACGGAAAAACATATTTGTGGGACGGGCGCACCGGCGACCGTTTTGACAACCGCGTTTCCGTCGGCTACATGTACATGATCAAGCTCGTGCACATGGTTGACGACAAAATCCATGCCAGGAGCGAAGGACCCTACACCCTCGTCACGCAGCAACCGATGGGCGGAAAAGCGCAGAACGGCGGCCAGCGCTTCGGGGAGATGGAGGTCTGGGCGCTCGAGGCATACGGTGCGGCTTACACGCTTAGGGAGATGCTCACGATTAAGTCGGATGACATCGTCGGCAGAAACAAGGTTTACAAAGCGATCGTTGACGGCGAGCCGATTCCGAATCCGGGCATTCCCGAATCCTTCCGGGTGCTTGTAAAAGAGCTGCAGGGTTTGGGGTTGAGCGTGAAACTGATCGACAACGAAACCGGAGAAGATGTCGCGAACAAGAGTCTTGTGGAAGATATCGGACAGGCGACGATGATGGCGAGGAAATCGAGCTGAATTTATGGGGTGATAAATTGAAAAAATATAAATACATGCAAATTGGTATCGCGTCTCCGGAAGAAATCAGGAGCTGGAGCCACGGTGAAGTCAAAAAGCATGAAACCATCAATTACAGAACCTTGAAACCGGAGCGCGACGGACTCTTCTGCGAAGTCATCTTCGGTCCGACAAAGGATTACCAATGCGCTTGCGGGAAGTCGAGACGGGTTCCCAAGGGCGAAAACAATAGATGCGAACGCTGCGGCGTCGAACTCACAGAAAGCAAAGTGCGCCGCGAACGCATGGGGCACATAGAACTCGCCGCCCCGGTCGTCCATACATGGTTTTTGAAGAACACGCCCTCGAAAATCGCCCTTTTGCTTGACATGAAGACCCGGGATGTGGAAGACATTGTTTACCTCGCTTCCTACATCGTGACCGATCCGGGCACGATCGAGGGTCTCCAAAAAGGGCACATCATGACCGAACAGGAATACAGTTATATGCAGAGGGAATACGGTCCCGCGCGTTTTCGCGCGCTGACCGGAGCCGAAGCGATTAAGAAACTCCTGCAGGAACTGGATTTGGAGGAAACCAGCCAGGAACTCAGGGCGGAATTGCTTAAGGCAACGAAGGCGAGAAGGGAAAAAATCATCAAGCGCTTGGAGGTCGTCGAGGCCTTCGCGAAATCCGGAAACAAGCCCGAATGGATGGTCATGGATGTCATCCCCGTGCTGCCGCCGGATTTGCGTCCCATGGTTCAGCTCGACGGCGGACGCTTCGCGACCACCGATTTGAACGATCTCTACAGAAGAATTTTGAACAGGAACAACCGCCTGAAGAAGCAATACGAACAGCGCGCGCCCGGCCTCATCACCAAAAACGAGAAACGGATGCTGCAGGAAGCGGTTGATGCTCTGATTGACAACAGCAAGAAGAACAGGAAGGTTGTCGTGGAGCGGAACAGGCCCCTGAAGTCGCTTTCGGATTTGCTGCGCGGAAAGCAGGGAAGATTCCGCCAGAATCTGCTTGGGAAACGCGTCGACTATTCCGGTCGGAGCGTCATCGTCGTCGGCCCGGAATTGCAGATGTACCAGTGCGGGATTCCCCGGGAAATGGCTTTGATTCTCTTCAAGCCTTTCATCATCAACGCGCTGATCAAAAAAGATGCCGACAATCCGGAAATCATCAATAAGATCAGCATCAAGCGAGCGAAGGAAATGATCGAAGCCGGCGACCCGATGGCGATGACCGAGTTGGAAAAAATCGTCGTCGAGCACCCCGTGCTTCTGAACAGGGCTCCGACCCTGCACAGGCTCGGCATTCAGGCTTTTGAGCCGAAGCTAGTGGAAGGGAAGGCGATCAGGCTCCATCCCCTGGTCACGCCCGCTTTCAACGCCGACTTTGACGGCGACCAGATGGCCGTGCACGTTCCGCTTTCGGAAGAGGCGCAGGCGGAAGCGCGCGTTCTGATGCTTGCTTCCAAAAATATCCTCGCTCCGAAGGACGGAAAACCGATCGTCACGCCTTCGCAGGACATGGTTTTGGGGAACTATTACCTAACAATCGAAGATGACGAGGACAAAAGGAACGGCCGGGTCTTCAAGGATCTGGGCGAGGTCGAGCTTGCCTATGAAAACAAAGAGATCGGCTTCCATACCCGGATCCTCCTGCCGGTTAAGGCCATTTACAATTCCCGCCTTTTCGACAAGAAGGAATACGGGATTCCGGACGATGAATATCCTACCTGGCTCGAAGAGCAGAAACGGAAATACCTGGTCACGACCTACGGGAAGATCATTTTCAACACCATTTTCCCCAAGGAAGAGCCCTACATTCCTTTCATCAACGAAGCGACGACGGAAAACCTCGTCAACGGCAGACTTGACAAATACCTGGTTTCTCCCCGGGATCTCAAGCCCGGAGAAACCCTGAAAGAATACATCAAAAAGATTCCTTCCCCGCACCCGTTTAAGAAGCGATTCTTAAGCACGGTGATTGCGGAAGTGTTCAAGAAGTTTAAACTTGCGGAAACCTCGAAAACTCTCGATAAGATGAAAGGTCTCGGCTTCAAATATTCCACGGTTTCCGGAATCACCGTTGCCCTCTCCGACATTGAGGTTGTTGAAGGGAAACAGGAAATTCTGGATGAAGCCGACAGAATGGTCGCGGAATACGATAAACGGTACCGCAGGGGCTTCATGACCAAGGATGAGAGAAAGAAAAAGGTCATCGAGGTCTGGACCAGAGCGAGGGAAAAACTTGAAGAAAAAATCAAAAATGAGGTTGCGGAAAAGTTTAAGTCCAACCACATATACATGATGAGCGACAGCGGTGCCCGCGGTAACATTTCGAACTTCGTCCAGCTTTCGGGAATGCGGGGGCTGATGGCAAAACCGACGGGCGAAGCGATGGACATTCCGATCCGCTCTTCCTTCCGCGAAGGCCTCACGATGTCGGAGTTCTTCAACTCCACGCACGGTGCCCGCAAGGGTTCGACCGACACTGCCCTGAAAACCGCGGAATCCGGTTATCTCACGCGCCGCCTGGTTGACGTCAGCCAGGACGTGACGATTAAAATCGACGACTGCGGCACTGACAAGGGCATGCCCATTACGGAGCTTGTGGAAGTTGACGAAAATGATGACCACGTATACCTGATTGATGTCGCCAAAGAAAGACTCCTGGGCGCCAGGGCTTTGAAGACAGTGGTGCATCCCAGAACCGGCAAAACCATCGTTTCCGAGAACGAGGAAATCACGGAAGATGCCATCGCCCAGATTGTGAATGCCAACATCAAGGAAGTTGAATGCCTGAAGGCGGCGGATGCGGTCCCGGGCGCTCATGCGAGCAAGAAAATTTCTGCCGCGGATTTGGTTGTGGAAAAAGGCAGCCTCATTACCGAGGAAGTCGCAGCCAGAATCATCGCGGCGGGAATTAAAGAAGTTCCCTGCACGGAAAACCTTTTGCAACATTTCCGAAACAGACTCGTCGGCAACTACTTAAGCAAAAAACTCTTCCATCCGCGGACGAGGGAACTCATCGCGGACAGGAACAGGCTGATATCGGAAGAGCTAGCGGAAAGCATCGTGAAAGCGGGGATCAAGGAAGTCTATTGTACAAAACGAATCACGAAGATCGAAAACCTGCTGGAACGCATCGCGGGAAGATTTGCAAGCAAGGATGTCGTCGACCCGAAAACGGGAGAAGTGCTCGCTGCCCGCGGGACTTACATCACCGAGGACATCGCGCAGACCATCATCGACCGCGGCATCAGGGAAGTTTGGATCCGCACGCTTCTTACCTGCGACTGCCATAACGGCGTTTGCGTCAAATGCTACGGTTTCGACCTTTCGACCGGGGAAATCGTCGAAAAGGGCGAGGTAGTGGGCATCATCGCCGCACAGTCGATCGGTGAACCGGGAACGCAGCTGACGATGCGGACCTTCCACTCCGGCGGTGTTGCCAGCGGAGAGGACATCACGCAGGGTCTGCCCCGGATTCAGGAGCTTTTTGAAGCGCGCGAACCCAAGGGCAAAGCGCTCATCACCGAGATTGACGGTGTCGTCACTTCAATCAGGGAAGAGCGCGACAACCGCTACGAAATCAAGATCACCAACAGACACAATAACGAGGAGAAGACCTATCTCACCGACAGCGGAAAAACGCTGCTTGTGAAAGAGAGGGACTTTGTGCAGGCTGGGGACCGTCTGACAGAGGGTTTGGTCCATCCGAAGGAACTATTGAAAGTTTCGACGGTGGAACGCGTCGAAGAGTACATTCTGAAAGAAGTCCAGAAGGTCTACCGTTCCCAAGGGGTTGAGATTGCCGACAAGCACATTGAAATCATCATCAAGCAGATGCTGCAGAAGGTTTTCATCGTGCATGAGGGCGGAACCGATCTGCTGCCGGGAACGATGATATCCAAGAGCGAACTCTACGACATCATCCAAACCTGCCTGGGGAAGGACCGGGACGTCCCGATTGTGAGATCGGTGCTCCTCGGCATCACCAGGGCTTCCCTGAAGAGCGATTCCTTCCTCTCCGCGGCAAGCTTCCAGGAGACGACGCGCGTCTTGACGGAGGCCGCAATCCGCGGCAAGAAGGACACTTTGGAAGGCCTGAAAGAGAACATCATCATCGGCGGTCTGATACCCGCAGGCACGGGAATCGTCGATGCAAGTTATCATGTCAATGAAAGCAAAAAAGAATAGCTTTTCCATTTGACAAATCCCCCAAAAAATTGTATAATATGGCGTAAATTGAAATTAAGTTTTGGGCAAGCCAAAACTTAATTTTAGGAATAATTGAAACACCCGGAACTGTGGTAATAACGAAGAAAGGAGAACACGAGAATGCCTACAATAAACCAATTGGTAAGAAAGTCGCGTCGGTCGAAGGTGCGGAAGACGAAGTCTCCCCATCTTGGGATCAGCTACAACACCCTGAAAAAAACCTACAGAAAGGTCAATTCTCCGCAGAAGCGGGGCGTATGCACCAGGGTTACCACGATGACACCCAAGAAACCCAACTCGGCCATCCGCAAATACGCGCGCGTGCGTTTGTCCAACGGATATGAAGTGACAGCCTACATTCCCGGCATCGGCCATAGATTGCAGGAACACAGCGTCGTTTTGATCCGCGGCGGACGCGTCAAGGACCTGCCCGGCGTGCGCTACCACATCATCCGCGGCACTCAGGACGCGACCGGCGTCGAAGGCCGCAAACAAGGCCGCAGCAAATACGGCGCTAAGAAAGAAGATTAATTCAAAAGATACGAAAGGAGGATTAACATGCCACGGAAAGGACATGTTCCAAAGAGAAAAGTTTTGCCCGACCCGATCTATGGTTCGCCGATCGTGACAAAACTCATAAACAACATCATGCAAGACGGAAAAAAAGGCCTTGCTCAAAAGATTTTATATAATGCCTTTGAAATAGTTGAAAAGAAAACGGGGCGTCCGGCACTCGATGTCTTTAACGAAGCCCTGGCCAACATCACTCCCCAGCTTGAAGTTAGGGCCCGCAGAATCGGGGGCGCGAACTATCAGGTACCGGTAGAAGTCAGACCCGACCGGAAAATGACGCTTTGCTTGCGCTGGCTGACCCAGTATGCTCGTCTGCGTAAGGAAAAGACCATGGAAGAAAGATTAGCGAATGAGATTATCGATGCCGCCAACGGCGTCGGAAACGCAGTCAAAAAACGCGATGACATGCATAAGATGGCGGAATCGAACAAGGCATTTGCTCATTATTCATGGTAAGCAGGAGTTAAGTTATGCCACGTGATAAAGCCTTAAGCAAAGTCCGCAACATCGGGATCATGGCTCACATTGATGCCGGCAAAACGACTGTTACCGAACGTGTGCTGTTTCATACCGGAAAGATACATAAAATGGGAGAGACACATGAAGGGGCAGCGACGATGGACTGGATGGAACAAGAGCAGGAACGCGGTATAACGATAACTTCAGCAGCTACTACAGCCTTTTGGAAAGATTGTATGATCAACATCATCGACACCCCGGGCCATGTGGACTTTACTGTTGAAGTCAGCCGCTCGCTCAGGGTACTTGACGGGGCCGTTGCCGTGCTCGACGCTCAGGCAGGCGTCGAACCGCAAACGGAAACGGTTTGGCGGCAGGCCACCGAGTATCATGTTCCGAGAATTGTTTTCGTTAATAAAATGGATAAGACCGGAGCGGACTTTGATTTTTCCTGCGAGAGTCTGAGGAAGCGTTTGGGAGCGAATGCGCAACCGATCCAACTTCCGATCGGAGCGGAGGCCGATTTTCATGCGATTATTGATCTTGTTGAAATGAAGGCTTACCGTTTCGAGGGCGACCTGCACGAGGAATTCGAAGAAGTCCCGATTCCTGAAGAGATGAGGGAAGAAGCGTTGGCAAGGCGGGAAGAACTCATTTCCGCGCTGGCGGATTTCGATGACGAAGTGCTCACGCTCTATCTCGAAGGCGAAGAAATCAAGCCGGAAATTTTGAAAAGAGCCATCAGAAAAGCGACGCTGACGGTGAAGTTTTTCCCGGTGCTCTGCGGGACGGCGTTCAAAAACAAGGGCGTGAAACTCTTGCTTGACGCTGTCGTCGATTATCTTCCGAGCCCGCCCGAGGTTCCCGACATCAGAGGAACAAACAAAAAGGGCGAGGAAGTCATCATCAAATCCGAGGACGAAGGTCCCTTTGCTGCCCTTGCCTTCAAAGTCATGACCGATCCCTATGTCGGAAAACTGACTTTCTTCAGGGTATACAGGGGCTCTTTGAAGTCGGGTTCCTACATCCTCAATGCCAACAAGGGCAAGAAAGAGAGGATCGGCCGCATCCTGAAGATGCATGCCAACCACCGCGACGAAGTCAAGGAAGTCTTTGCCGGGGAAATCGCCGCCGCAGTCGGTATGCGGGAAACGACCACGGGGGACACCCTCTGCGACGAGGCGCATTTCGCGGTGCTTGAGGCGATGAATTTTCCCGAGCCCGTGATTTCCGTCGCCATCGAACCCAAGACCAAACAGGACCAGGACAAAATGGGGACCGCGCTCCTGCGCTTGGCGGAAGAAGATCCGACATTCAAAACCTATGTAAACAAAGAAACCGGGCAGACGATCATTTCCGGCATGGGCGAACTCCATCTGGAAATCATCGTCGACAGATTGCGCCGGGAATTCAAAGTCGAAGCCAATGTCGGCGAGCCGCAGGTTTCATACCGGGAGACGATCACCAAGTCCGCCGAAATCCAAGGCAGATTCGTCCGCCAGACCGGCGGGCGCGGCCAATACGGGGATGTATGGATTCGTTTTGAGCCGAACCCCGGCAAGGGTTTTGAGTTTGTGGATGCGATTGTCGGCGGCGTGGTTCCGAAGGAATACATCCCGGCCGTCAAGAAGGGTCTGGATAATGCGCTTCTCTCCGGGAATCTTGCCGGGTACGAAACCATCGACGTGAAAGCGACTCTCTTCGACGGTTCGTACCATGAGGTTGACTCGAGCCAAATCGCTTTTGAAATCGCAGCAAGCTATGCTTTCAAAGAAACGAAACATAAATGCAATCCCGTACTTTTGGAGCCGATTATGCAGGTCGAGGTCACGACCCCCGATGAATACCTGGGCAATGTCATCGCCGACCTCACCAGCCGCCGCGGCAGGATTGAGGGACAGGACCGCCATGGAAACGTGCAGATTGTGAAGGCGTTGGTGCCCCTGTCGGAAATGTTCGGCTATGCGACGGCTCTCCGCAGCAACACGCAGGGCCGGGCCGTTTACACGATGCAGTTTACGCGTTATGAGGAATGTCCGAAACAGATTGCGGAAGCGATTATTAAGAAGCAAACATCATAATTTGTGCAGGTAGTGTAAAGTTTTAGTGGGTAAATATAGATATATTAGTTATATAGCTATATTTAAGCATTTTGAAAACTGAAGAAATTTTCTAACTATAAAGCCACTTTGGTGACACAAGATTATGAATGTAGTTTTTCATATTTGTGTTATTAGATTCCATTATTGCTAACTCAATATTGTAATCATAAAACTTCTTATACATCTTATTTGCTGCTAAACTTCTGACATTCTTTTGTTCTTGAATTGGTTTCTTCCATTCAAGGATATCTTGAATTGTTAATTCGTAAAGATTAGCATTCATTACTATTAGTTGAATTAGGTTTTCTAAAACAGTTCTTTTAAAACCTTTTGGTCTAGATGTTAATCTAGATGCAAGTACATGTGATATATGTCCTTCCATACTACATGAGGTTTTATATTCAGGATGTAGTTGGTTTTTAATGTATATCCAGTTGTTGCAGATGTAGCGCACATGGGAGTTAAAGGCATCAATGTTTAGTTTGTGATCCGGATTATTTTCATAGAAGTACATTGCTATTAATTTAAACTGATTTTTATCTAATGTTTTTAAATTACTAAAGAAAAAATTAATCATTTCTTTATTTCCAGAAAAGATAGAATTTAATCTTTTCCTTAAGTGAAACTTATCTAGAACTTGAATAATCTGAATTTTATATCCACTAAAACAGTATCTTAGTTTTGAGGTGAAACTGTTAATCCATTTAGCGCCATCACCACTAACAAATATATATTGGATATCTTCTACATTAAACCTCTTAGGGATATAATCGAAGATTCTATCAGCAAAAATGCTTGTGTCAACGTTTAAACCCCCAAAATAGTGCTTATTTTCGAGTTCTTTTCGTTTTGAAGCTAATGTACTAGGAGAATGTCCTGTATGAAGTAAAGCTAGATTGGCGATTATGTTTTTGCTTGGTTTACTTTTAACTTCTTTTTCTTGCAAATTGCAATGAGCTTCATCAAGTTCAATGTAAATTGTTTCTTTTGACTCATTAAATTTTTCAATGATTTCATCCATTCTAGGAAGATCATTTTCAACTATTGTATAGTTTTCTAAGATATTAGAAACAGTTTGACGAGAAACCTCTGTATCGGTTAATGCTTTTCTAGCAGCATAGGAAGCATTAACTTCAGTAGCCATTTTGGTTAACTCAACAATTGCATCCATTGAAAGTCTTGAATATTTGATTATCCCTAAGAAACTATCTACGAAGAAGAAGTTTTCAATATCTTGTGATTTATTAAGTGCAACATAATAACGTCTTTTAAAAGTAATAACACCAATAGATGTAATAAGAGTACGTTCTTTAAAACCGTGATTTCTATGAGTAGCTTTCCAAAGTTTGCTTTTAAAATATCTGTTATCAATTGTTTCTAGACATTCAATAATAGCTTGTCTAGTAAGTTCTTTAGAATATTCTTTAAATCTAAAAACAACATCACTAAAAGAATAATTTTTAGGATTGCTCTTTAAAACTGGATTAGAATTTGATATAATATTCATGGGTGGGTCTCCTCTCTATGTTTGGTTTTGTCACTTAAATTATAGCGAAGACTCACCTCATTGTAAAGATGAATATTATTAACTAATACAGTTATGGTGATTTTCACCATATTTTTTATTTTTTTGATTTACCCACAACAAGTTGACACTATCTTTTTTCTGAAGTTAATTGCGTATCAT
>FZPS01000059.1_pt253 | contig 20062 bp, 19 predicted proteins | sample 1817821 | NCBI WGS metagenome assembly FZPS01 (sample SAMEA104158645, study PRJEB21678) | metagenome | place: Germany | collected 2015-04-21
GAAAATTGAAAGCACTTGCCTTTATTCTTTTCTTATTTGCTTGTTCTTCTTGTTCTGAAGAGGATAAACTACCGGAAAACCAATTCAACTTAAAATATGGGGTCTCATTTAAGATAAAAAGTAGAACGGAAATTAGTACACGCTCTACCCCTATAAGTACAAATAATATAGAAAACTTACAAGTTGTAGTTTTCGAAAGAGATGAAAACGAAAACACTTCTTTTTATCAGGTCTTTAACCCCATTGAAAAAAATGGATCGTATCTTTTCGATATGCTGAAAGAGGGAGTCTTTCAATTGTACTTCATAGCTAATGCAAATGCCAAATTAACTGAAGCCATTAAATCAGTTAAGACTCCTGAAGAATTAAAGAATCTATTGATTACTGAAGATCCTCAAATAGAAAACGATCTATTCTTGATGAATTCCGGGAATCAGTTCATTCAAGTTACAACCCAATTGAATGAAACGGTAAAACCCACTACAGAAGTAATAAGTTTAATAAGACTCGTTGCTCGTTTTGATTTCTATAACAACATTAAAGACTTTACTCCTTCCAAGATTATATTTAATAATAGAGTAGTCAAAAGTCTATTCATCAATGAATCTACAGCTCTTGAAAGCCTCCAAACAGATGGAATGGAAAATAAGGAATATGAGGTGTTTAGTAAAGAAGCTCTATTTTGCTCTTTATACAGCTATGAAAACCTATTTACTGACACAAACAGCAAAACTTCATTTGATATTCATGGAAAGATAAATAATCAGGATGTATCCAAAAAAATCATCTTGCAGAACGAAACTTCTCCTGAAGACTTCTTAATAAAAAGAAATCATAAATATACCATCACGCTTAACCCGGGTGATATCATCGTGGAAGTAGAAAACCAAGAGTATAAATTCAAATTCAAGCTTAAAGTAGATGAATGGACAGAAGAGACTATTCAATAACTAATAAAACTGTAGAACTAGCCCATTTTTTCTAATACTAATATTTCGTAATTAAACATACCTTATTAATACTATATAGAAATGAATATAAAAACAATATTTAAGAGCAAGTATATACTTTATATCTTACTAGTTTCCATAGGATTTTTTTCTGCATGTTCTGATGAAGAACAATCCCCACTCAACCTCCAACAGTATGGTGTATCCTTTCGGATAGATGGCTATAATGGAGTAAAGACTCGTTCTGTAACCACTGAAACAGATATAGAACATTTATTTGTTGTAGCATTTGAAAAGAAAGAAGATAACACCACTACGTTTTTCAAATGTTTTGAGGTTTTTGAGGATCAGGGTTTATTCTCTTTCGATATGGGGAAAGAGGGAACTTTCCAGTTATTCCTTGTAGCGAATCCGGAAGACAACCTTGTAGCCAAGCTATGCAACCTGACTGATATAGAACAACTTGAGAGTTTAATCATAACTCAAGCTCCTTTTAACGAGATGGAGTTGTTCTTGATGAATTCAGGAAAACAAGACATCCAAGTAACAACAAAGAAAAATGAAACGGTTCATCCGAACATAGATAATATCAGTTTAACCCGATTAGCCTCTCGTTTTGACATCTATAACGAGAATCCGGAGTTCAAACCCACAAGTATTTTTTTCAGAAACCAAGTAAAAAAGACCCGGTTTATAAAAACAATCACTGATGATGCTGAATTAGAGGATGCCTTTGCAGATGAAGAATATGAAATAAAAGATGTGACCTCACCTATCATAACTGTATACAGTTACGAGAATCATTTCACAAACTTAGATAAAAAGTCATCTTTCTTAATTATAGGAGAACTGAATGGAAAGAAAGTATCTAAGGAAATCACACTTCAGAATGAGAAAAGCACTCAAGAAGAATTCCAAGTCAAAAGAAACCATCGGTATAAAATTACGTTGACCGCTGACGACAATTATGACACCTATAACTATTTTCTCAATTTCAATATAGAAGTTAAAGAATGGGTGGAGGAAATCATTCGTTTTGTTCCTAAGGCTGTAATCAATGCGCCTCAACCGATGAACACACAACCGGGCATTAATTTCAGTGAAACCGGGACATCTGTAACTTTTGTTCTATATGATAAAGATAAAGACGGAAATCGTTGGGAAAATGCTTATCTAATTGGTGAGTTCAATGACTGGCAATTAATGCATAACTATCAAATGAAGCGAGATGATAATACCGGTTGTTGGTGGTACACACTGAATGATATTGATCCAACCAAGGAGTATGGCTTTCAATATTACCTCATGAAGGGTGAGGAAACTCTTCGTCTGGCGGATGCTTATAGTGAAAAGATTCTCGATCCTTGGAATGATAAGTATATCAAAGCCTCTACCTACCCTAACCTGAAACCCTATCCTAAGAATACGGAGGGTATTGTTTCTGTATTTCAAGTCCCACAACCGACATATAACTGGCAGGTAAACGACTTCAAAATAAAAGATGAGAATAACTTAATTATTTATGAACTCTTACTCAGAGATTTTACGCAATCCGGCGATATCAATGGAGCTCTAGAGAAACTCCCTTATTTAAAAGCATTAGGAATCAATGCCATAGAACTGATGCCGACACAGGAGTTTGATGGTAACGATAGCTGGGGATACAATCCCTGCTTCTACTTCGCAATGGATAAAGCTTATGGAACAAAGGACGATTACAAGAAGTTTATCGATGCCTGTCATAAGGAAGATATTGCTGTTATTTTAGATGTAGTTTATAATCACGCTACCGGAGCACACCCCTTTGCCCGTTTGTATTGGGATGGAGATAAGACAGCTCCTAATAATCCTTGGTTTAATGTAGAGACTCCTCACCCGAATGCCTTCTTTCACGATTTCAACCACGAAGAACCTATGGTAAGAGATTTCATCAAACGAAACTTAGTCTTCCTATTGGAGGAATATAAATTCGATGGCTTCCGTTTCGACTTATCTAAAGGTTTTACACAAAAAAAGACTACCTCTGACGCAGAAAGTTCTGCACAAGATGATAGCAGAGTTGCCATATTGAAAGATTATAAAGAAACCATAAAAAACACCAATCCCAATGCAATCATCATCTTAGAACACCTATGCTCAGATAATGAAGAAATTTGGTTAGCAAACGAAGGCATGAAGCTATGGCGTAATGTATCAAAGGAATATCAAGAAGCGGGAATGGGATATAAAGCTAACAGTGGTTTTAATAGACTATACCATGGAGATACTCCTCAGATGCCTTTTGGAGGATATATCAGTTATATGGAAAGCCATGACGAAGAACGCATAGCTTTTAAACAAAAAGAGTGGGGATACTGGGATCTAAAGACCAATCTTTCTAATCGAATGAAGCGTTTGGGCACTAATGCGGCTTTCTGCTTTATGGTTCCGGGATCTAAAATGTTATGGCAATTTGGAGAATTGGGCTATGACTACTCCATTGATTTAAATGGCAGGGTTGGGCGCAAACCCATCCGATGGGAATATCTAAATGTAACTGAACGTTACAAATTATACAACACCTACTCTAAACTGATTCAATTCAGAACAGAAAATCCGGACTTGTTTGATGAAGGTGCTGAGTTTAGCTGGAATGTAACAGAACATGACTGGTGGTGGCGTAATATTCAAATTGTAAAAGGAGACAAAACAATCGTTATTGTAGGGAATTTCGTTGAAAACGAAGTTTCCACTCAACCAAAATTCAATACGACAGGCGATTGGTATAGCCTTGTTGATAATGAAGTAATCACCATTAATGATTTAAATCAAGAGGTTACAGTGCCTGCCCATGAGTTTAAAGCCTATGTAAACTTCAACCCAAGCAACAATTAATTAGTTACAACCCTTTTTTCCTATAAATAGTTCACAAAAAACGGATGGAGCTAGCTCCATCCGTTTTCTTATATTTATTTATTATTTATATACTACCGATTCCATTCTTTTTTCAACATACTATAAAAGCATAGATCAGCATATTCTCCCGAAGGCAACAACTGGCCTTCACGTTCAATACCCTCTTTTGTAAACCCTAAGCGCTGAGGTACTCTATTACTCTCTGTATTTTCCACAGCACATTGAATCTTCACCCGGTTCATTCCCCACTCATTAAAGGCCCAAGAAGTTAAATGTGTCACTGCCTGAGTAATTATTCCTTTCCCTTGATGAGCAGGTAACAACCAATACCCTATCTCAGTCTTATTGCTTTGTCTATTTGTATTTACAAATCCTATTAAGCCGGCCAGTTTATCCTCTTTCTCTATGACAAAGACAATGTCACGACTATCATAAGGTACAGACAACGTTTCTTCCAGAAAACCAATCTCATCTTCTACCGATTGCATATAGGGTACAAAATAAAGCCATTTGGAGAAATACTCCCTATTCTCATCTAATGCATTAAAAATAGCCTCAGCATCGGTTAATTGAGCTTCTCTAATGCCATATCCATTATCAAATTGATAAGTGTGTCCTTTTTCTTTCATATCACTTTTTTATAATTCAGAAATCAAATATAAATTATTCTTTTCTAAATGAAGAGAATGTGTCATTATTTTAGGGAAATCTTCTTCATTATGAGTCACCATAATCAATGTTTTATCCGGTTGCCTACAAAAATTCGCTATCAACTGTTTTACCTGTTCACAATGATATACATCCAATCCATGAAAAGGCTCGTCTAATAGTAACAACTCCGGATTCTTAACAAAGGCTCTGGCTAATAAAGCCAAACGCTGTTCCCCACTGGAGATTTGCAGGAATGACTGTTCTTTTAGATGTTCAATTTGTAACAGCCTCATCCAAAACAGACAAGAGGCTTGCTCTGCTTCTGTCGTTTTTTTATAAAGGCCTAAACTGTCATGTAATCCGGAAGCTACAATTTCTATTACAGGTAGATTCTTTAGATAGGAACGGTGCATCTCGGGACTCAGATAACCTATCCTGCTTTTTATTTCCCAAATACTTTCTCCTGTTCCTCTTTTCCTCCCAAATAAATGGATATCTTGCGCATAAGACTGTGGATTATCTGCATAAATCAAACTCAATAAAGCCGACTTACCAGTTCCGTTTTCCCCTGTCAGCTTCCATTTTTCTCCTCTATGGATTACCCACGTCAAATCTTTAAGCAGCTGTACTCCATCATAACCTAGAGTGACTTTATTCAACCGTACAATTTCAGAAGAGGGTCTTGAAAAAGAAGGACTGTCATTAAATACAGAATCCCTCTCTTTATTAAGTTCTATCCTCTTCTGCTGATACAATTTCATTTCAGCAGCATACCCTTGTTCATATTCTTCAAGTGTCAATTTCTGCTGTACCACCTTTTGATTAACAGGCAAAACGTGAGAAATAAACGTTGGTATGGTTTCTCCTGTAGGAATGACAAGAATAATCTGCAAATAAGATTGTTTGGAAAGTTTGTTCAGTAACTCTAAAAATAAAGTCCGCGTACTACGATCTAATCCAATCAATGGATTATCTAGTATTAAGATTCGTGGTTGTTTAAATAATGTTCGTGCCAATTGCACTTTCCTTAATTCACCACTGGAGAGGAAAACCATTTTCTTTGAAAGCAAGTCTCTCAGATTAAATGATTCAATTATTTCCTGAAAGGATGTAGACTTATCTTCCAAATCTAAACCCAGAAACTCCTTGACCGTTGGAAAATCGTCTGTATCCCAACTATTCCAGCGTTGTTGGTAATAGTAGGTAGAATCTGCCACACCATATCCATCACGAAACTCTAAGTATTGTATGTTTTTATAAACGGCAGTAGATGCAGAAGGAGAAAAGTCATAGATCAGCTCTCCTTTTCGTAAAGGATATTTCCCCAATAAAGTAGCGACTAAAAGACTCTTTCCGGCACCATTAGGGCCAACGATAGCAATATGTTCGTCCGCCTTAAACTCGAAATTCAAGCTGTTTTTTAAACGTAGAAGTGGATGACTGACTTCGCCATCCACTATTCGTAAAGTAAATTGATTCATTCAATCGAGATCAAGAACACTCCCTGAATTTTACAACTTATAGAGTGTATTAGCTTTTAATAAATCCACATTGGTATCTTGTAATACCTCTATACACTTCTGCATATCACTGGGACGAATCACCACATTTGCGTGATCGTTATTGGCAAAGGAATACATATACTCTATAAACACTCCTTTATCTGAAAGCGATTTCAAGATCTTCGCCAACGAACCCGGAACATTGGGACAAGAGATACCAATGACATCAGTAACCTGAACAGCAAAATGTTTCTCTTTTAAAACCTTATAAGCACGTTCGGGATCAGAAACAACTCCTCTTAAAATGCCAAAATCTGAGTTTTCTGCAATACACAAGGCAGATAAGTTAATATTTTCCTCTGCCAACACTTGGGTAACCTCTGTCAATCTACCGGATTTATTCTCTAAAAAAATAGATAATTGTTTAGCAATCATAGGCTTATAATTTTCGTTGATCAATAATTCTTTTAGCTTTACCTGTGCTGCGCTCTATACTTCTGGGTTCAACAATCTTAACATCAACACCCAAACCTAAAACACTATGCAAACGGGATTTTAATTTATTCCTCAACATAATCATTTTATTGATTTCATCCGAATAAAAATCGGATTTTACTTCTACACGAAGCTCCATAGTGTCTGTATTATTAACCCGATCAATCACCAATTGATAGTGGGGTTCAAATTCATCTAATTCTAATATAACAGACTCAATCTGAGTTGGGAACACATTTACACCACGAATAATCAACATATCATCACTACGCCCTACAATCCTGCTCATACGCACTAACGTACGACCACAGGCACAGCGTTCATAATCCAGTGAAGTCAAGTCTTTTGTCCGGTAACGCAACAATGGCATTCCTTCCTTAGTTAAATGTGTAAAAACCAATTCTCCGGTTTCACCGGGAGCAGCAGGTTCCAATGTTACCGGATTAATGATTTCCGGTAAGAAATGATCTTCATTGATATGTGACCCATTCTGGAACTGGCACTCATAAGATACGCCCGGACCAGCAATTTCACTGAGCCCATAAATATCATAGGCTTTTATTTGAAGTTTATCCTCAATATCAAGCCTCATCTTCTCACTCCATGGCTCTGCTCCTAATATACCAATTTTCAACTTAAAATCCTCACGAGGAAGCCCTGAATCTTTTATCGCATCGGCTAAATAAAGAGCATAAGAAGGTGTGGAACAAAGTACCGTAGAACCAAAATCATGCATAATGGTAATCTGTTTATCCGTATTACCACTTGATGTGGGTATAACGGAGGCTCCAATGTTCTCTGCTCCGTAATGAGCTCCTAATCCTCCGGTGAATAACCCATAACCATAGGATACCTGAAAAGAATCGGTTCCATCGGCACCATAAGCAGTAAAGGCACGCGACAAACATTCAGTCCAAGAAAAAATATCTTTACGAGTATAGCCAACCACAGTAGGCTTTCCGGTAGTACCTGAGGATGCATGAAAACGTGAAATCATGGATGTTGGAACGGCACATAAACCAAAAGGATAATTATCTCTCAAGTCCAATTTTGTAGTAAAGGGAAGTTTTACAATATCATCGACTCCTTGTATGTCATCGGGAGTTATATTCAACTCCTGCATTTTTCTTCGATAAAAAGGTGTATTATGATATACATAATCCACCATACGTTTTAATCGTATGTTCTGAATCTTTCTTAATTCAGCACGATCCATACTCTCAATACTTTGGTTCCAAATCATATGATAACTTACATTTTTTGCTGGAATAATACTTCTTTCTATTATATTTCATGCAAAGTAACGGAATTTATTAATAATTAGAAAGCATATCTATATTTAATTAAACCGTCTGTTTATTCTCTTTTTAATAGTTGATTCTAAGATTTATTTCGGTCTGGGAGACAACCCCTTTTGATCCCAGACCGAAGGGCCTTCTAACCCAGACCGACCGATTGTTTAACCCAGACCTTTTCAATAGTTTACCTCTTATCCCATTCCCATGGAATGGAAATCAAAAAAAATGTCAAATAAAATATACAAACATCTTATTAAAAAATGTAATTTAATATTAATGCATACGAAAACAGCTAAGAGTAATATGAAATATTTAATTTAATGCTAACTTGCACAATTATAATACATAGTATAAACCCGTTCATTAATTGGACATTCTATTTAATGAACCAAAAATCAACTAAAATGAAAAAAGTTTTAATCTTATTACTATCAGTATTTGTAATATCTTTTACTAGTTGTAGTGATGACGATAATCCCCCAACCAATGGAGGGGGTGGTAATGTTGCAAAGGAAGTATTAAACCAATTCGAAAAAGACTTTCCTAGTGCAACCGATGTAGTATGGACTGTGAATAAAGATAATTATGCCATTGCCGAGTACAATCTTCCTCCTAAAACAAGAACGAAAGCAAGTAATGTTCTTCGCAAATATAAAACATGGTATAAGAATCAAAAAGATTTAGCCCACATCAAGTATATGGATGAAGAAGATATCGATTATGCAGATCTGCCAGAAAAGGTGAAGGAAACCTTTGAAGCATCAGAGTATGGAAATAAAGATTTATGGGAAAGAGACGATGTTGAGATGATTAAAAGATACCAAATGTCAACTATTTATTCCATCGAAGTAGAATCTAAATCGAATGATTCAGAGGCTGACTTATATTTTGATGAAACCGGAATACTTATCAAAGTCATCTTCGATGCCGATGATGATGATATAGATAAAAATCAAGGATGGATCGTTGACAAGGAGCTTCCCGAAAGCATAAAAAACCATCTGAAAGAAAATTATGAGAGCTATAAAATAGTAGATATAGAAGTTGAAGATGATGATTTGGATGAAATAGAAGGAAACAAGAAAGTAAAACACTGGGAAATCGAAATCATTACTGATAATACAAAAAAAGAGATCATCTTTAACTACGAAAGTTCAGATTGGATGTATACTAAATGGGAAGTTGAAGGAGAAAACTTACCAAAAGCCATCTTGAATACAATAAACGAAAAGTATAAAGAGTATGAGCTTGACGATGAAGATGAATACGATATGATAGACCATAATGAAAAAGGTCTTTTATATAAGGTAGAGCTAGAAAGTGAAGACGATGACAAGAAAGATGACCTGTTAGTTTATTTTAACGATAAAGGAGAAGTTGTTTTCGAAATAAAAGATTAAAATAGTAAATCTACAAACTAAAATAAGGAAGGAGAGTAAAGACACTCCTTCCTTATTTTTTTACTGCAGAACTATAGATTAGTTAATAGCCGGAAAGACTCCAATTAGATAAAATTTCTGGGCAGTGCTTGATTCAACAAGCCTGTTCTTTAAGATTGAACCTCCTTCAACAATAAGACTCACCAATTCCAGCATAAGCCTTTTTAGACTGAATATTCAAAGCTCCCTGACCGAACAGTCCTATAACCCAGACCGAAGGGTGTTCTAACCCAGACCTTTCAACTGTCAGTCTGGGTTCTTTTAACTTCATCTTAAATCAGATTTATTTTTCCTGTTTTTTTAATTCCCAAAACAGCTTATCAAATAAACGTGAAATAGACTTTTTTCATTAAATTAGTATCGATATAAATTCAAACTCAATTGATTATGGAAACGGGAATTGTAATTAGAAAATTTTGTCAAGAACAATACGAACCTGGATCAGGCAGACTTTACTTACCCATATTGGGGAACATCTTTCCTAAGCTCTTCAAGTTAAGTATGAAACCTTCAGATAGATGGTTTGTAGTAGTTCAGAATGAATCCTTCTATAGATATGAGGTCGCCAAAGAAGTTTATGATGCTGTAGTCATTGGAGATAAAGTCAGCATAGAAACCGATGAATATGGGATGCCCACGATTCGATGCTTTCACAATAAATAAGTAACTTCTTAAATAACGAGTCATTTATATTCAGAAACAGAGATAACATCAGTATGCCATAGAAGTTGTATCTTTACAAATTGAAAAATCCCATAAAAAAGGAAGCAGGATATATGAAATTTGAATTGACATCGGAGTTTAAACCAACCGGAGATCAACCGGAAGCAATAAAACAACTCACGGAAGGGGTGAAAAACAATATTCCCGGACAAACACTATTGGGGGTTACCGGATCGGGCAAAACCTTTACCATAGCTAATGTGGTGGCTAATATAAATAAACCAACACTAGTTTTAAGTCATAATAAAACATTAGCAGCCCAACTTTATAGTGAGTTCAAAAACTTCTTTCCTAATAATGTCATAGAGTATTATGTGTCATACTATGATTATTATCAACCTGAAGCCTATATTCCAAGTACAGACACCTATATAGAAAAAGATTTGGCCATAAACGATGAAATAGATAAACTACGTTTAGCCGCCACCTCTTCTCTTCTTTCCGGGAGAAAAGATGTATTGGTTGTTTCATCGGTGTCTTGCATCTACGGTATGGGGAATCCTGCTGACTTCTATGAAAATGTAATTGAAATAGAACGAGGGAAAACCATTAACCGTAATGTATTTTTACGTAAACTGGTAAATAGTCTGTATCTCCGTAATGACATAGAGTTAAACCGGGGAAACTTTAGAGTAAAGGGAGATACGGTAGATATTTATCTGGCTTATTCCGATCATATCCTACGTGTCGTATTTTGGGGAGACGAAGTGGACTTAATTGAAGAGGTAGATCCCATAACCGGAGCCACAATAGCACCCTTTGATTCTTATAAAATTTATCCGGCCAATCTTTTTATGACTACCAAGGAAGGAACAATCAGGGCCATCCATCAAATCGAAGATGATTTAACTAAACAAGTAGCCCATTTCGAATCCATAGGAAAGCCTTATGAGGCTAAACGACTTTATGAACGGGTTACTTATGATATGGAGATGTTACGTGAATTAGGACATTGCTCAGGAATTGAAAATTATTCCCGCTATTTTGATGGAAGAGAACCCGGTACCCGTCCTTATTGCTTATTGGATTTCTTCCCTGATGATTTTCTAATTGTCATTGATGAAAGTCACGTGAGCATTCCCCAAATACGTGCGATGTATGGAGGAGACCGGTCCAGAAAGGAGAACTTAGTGGAGTATGGTTTTAGATTACCCGCTGCTTTAGATAACCGCCCGCTAAAATTTGAGGAATTTGAGGAGAAAGCCCAACAAGTGATTTATGTAAGTGCTACTCCTGCTGAATATGAATTAGAAAAGTCAGAAGGCATTATTGTAGAACAGGTTATTCGTCCTACCGGATTATTAGACCCTAAAATTGATGTTCGCCCAAGTCTGAATCAAATTGATGATTTAATGGAAGAAATCCAGCTTCGTGTAGAGCGACAAGAACGCGTGCTCGTAACAACCTTAACGAAACGCATGGCAGAAGAATTAGCCGAATACTTACTGAATCACGGAGTACGCTGCAGCTATATTCATAGCGATGTAGATACACTGGAAAGAGTAAAGATAATGGATGACTTACGCCAAGGTTACTACGATGTACTGATTGGTGTAAATCTTCTACGGGAAGGATTGGATCTACCCGAAGTATCTCTTGTAGCTATTTTAGATGCAGACAAGGAAGGATTCCTTCGATCTCACCGTTCATTAACACAAACGGCAGGACGTGCAGCCCGAAACGTAAATGGAATGGTTATTATGTATGCAGATAAAATAACCAACAGCATGCAACTCACAATTGAAGAAACCAATCGTAGGAGAGCTAAACAGATGGCCTATAATGAAAAGCATAACATTACACCTCAACAGATAAAAAAAGCAAGAAACCTATCAGTCTTCGGTGAACATAAAGACTTACGGATAGAACAAGGAGCTTATATTGAACCGGAAACTTCCGGTTTGGTTGCCGATCCCATTGTACAATATATGGATAAAGGCCAACTGACAAAAAGCATTGAACGTACTCGCAAATTAATGAAAGAAGCTGCTAAAAAAATGGAATTTATGGAAGCAGCACAATATCGGGATGAATTATTAAAATTAGAGGATATTCTTAACGAGCGATTTCCGGAAAAGAAGTAGAAACAGTTATACCACCCCTTTCGATCTCAAAAAGAACGACTTTTAATGGTATCTGCAATTAAAATAATCTTTATCTTTAGTGCTTTTTACGGAAAGATGAAATTATGACACAAGTTAAGAGAATAAAGTTTTCGCGTGCTTTTTGGGTTAGTAACGCGGTTGAGTTATTGGAACGTATGGCATATTATGCCGTTTTCATAGTCCTAACCCTCTACCTCTCCAATATCTTAGGTTTTAATGACATAGAGGCCGGAACCATTTCAGGGCTATTTTCGGGTGGACTTTACTTGCTCCCTATGTTTACCGGGGCCTATGCCGATAAAATAGGTTTCAGGAAATCCATGATTATTGCTTTCTCTTTATTAACTCTTGGATACTTTTCACTGGCAATACTCCCTACCCTTCTTGAATCCATTGGATTAGTTTCCTACAGCAAAACAACACATTTTACCGGATTGATACAAAGCACCGAACGGTGGTTGATTGTGCCTGTCTTGCTCTGTTTAATGGTTGGAGGTTCATTTATAAAGTCCATTATTTCCGCCTCTATAGCACGTGAAACCACAGAAGTAAATCGTGCAAGAGGATATTCCATCTTTTATATGATGGTAAATATCGGAGCATTTACTGGAAAAACCATTATAGATCCTCTAAGAAGTGCTATGGGGGATGAAGCGTACATTTTCATCAACTACTTCTCGGGAATCATGACTCTTGCTGCTCTGGTAGCCGTTATTGTTTTATATCGATCGGCTCACACTGTTGGAGAAGGAAAAAGCATGCAGGAGATTGGCCGGGGCTTTCTTCGGATTATGACCAATTGGAGGCTTTTAATCTTGATTTTAATTGTAACCGGGTTCTGGATGGTACAACAACAGCTTTATGCTACAATGCCCAAGTATGTTATTCGGCTGGCAGGAGAAGAAGCACGTCCGGGTTGGATTGCTAATGTCAATCCTTTAGTGGTGGTAATTTGTGTCAGTTTTGTGACCCGATTAATGGCGAAACGCAATGCGATAACCTCAATTAATATCGGGATGTTTTTGATACCCATATCCGCTTTACTGATGGCTGGTGGGAATCTTCTAGGCTCACAGATATTACCCGGGATGACCAATATAACACTAATGATGATTCTTGGAATTGCTGTACAAGCTTTAGCTGAGTGTTTTATCTCCCCTCGTTATCTTGAATACTTTTCATTACAAGCTCCTAAAGGAGAGGAAGGAATGTATCTTGGTTTTAGTCACTTGCACTCATTCCTATCGTCCATCTTCGGATTCGGAATAGCAGGAGTATTATTAACCAAATACTGTCCCGACCCCACCCTGTTTGATACTCGTGAAGCATGGGAGGCAGCTAGTATAAATGCCCATTACATCTGGTACTATTTTGCAGCCATCGGACTAATAGCAGCCATTGCCTTATTGATATTTACTCAAATCACTAAAAGGCTAGATAAAAAGAAAAAAGAGAATCAATAAATATTCTTTTTATGTATCTTTGTAAGATTGTTGAGAAAATCAGACACGACTTAGCTGTTTTATATAAAAATCTTTTGTAATGACGATCCATTTTATGAGCTTGGCCAGTGGTAGCAGCGGCAATTGTTACTACTTGGGAACTGATTCTTACGGCATTCTTATTGATGCCGGCATTAGTGCCCGAAGAATAAAAAAAACACTAAAACAGCACCAGATCGGTATGGAAACCATTCGCGCTGTATTCATAACTCACGACCATGCCGATCATATTAAAGGAGTTGGCATGCTAGGTGAGAAATTGAATATTCCTATTTATGCCACAAAAGAAGTTCATGAAGGAATCAATGGAAACTATTGCATGCGAATAAAATTAAATGGAAGTGTCCGATATTTAGAGAAACAAGAACCTTTCTATTTAGAAGATTTTCGAATTGAATCCTTCGAAGTACCTCACGATGGAACAGACAATGTGGGTTACTCCATTGACATTAATGGAATAAACTTCGCGTTTCTTACCGACTTAGGAGAGATTACACCGACAGCTTCCCAATATATTGCCAAAGCTAACTACTTGATTCTTGAATCTAACTACGACGAAGAAATGCTTCGTATGGGAACCTACCCTTTATATTTAAAAGAACGAATAGCAAGCCCCTTTGGTCATCTAGGCAATCAAGAAACAGCAGAGTTCCTAGCCAAGAATTATAGAGAGGATCTCTACCATGTATGGCTGTGCCATTTAAGTCGCGATAATAACCATCCTGAACTGGTATATAAAACCATAGAATATCGATTAAAAGCAGAAGGAATACAGGTTGGAAAAGACATACAAATAGAACCGCTAAAAAGGACAACTCCATCGCCTCTCTACCAAATAAACAATAATGGAGAGAGTAGAATAATTAATCAATCAAAAGAGTCATCCATTCTTGAAAAATAAAAAAAGAATATAATTTCTCTATTTTTACTTTGTACGATAAAATAAAACCTATACTTTTGCAGTATAATTAAGAACACCAATGCACTCATAGCTCAGTTGGTAGAGCAATTGACTCTTAATCAATGGGTCCAGGGTTCGAATCCCTGTGGGTGTACACAAATGAAAAAGCAGCTATATAGTTATATAGCTGCTTTTTCATTTGTGTACAATGTCTCGTTCTAAAATAGCGTTACACTTAAACAATTAACCTATCAATTGGATAACTTTATGCTGAAGTTTCACTCCCTAGTTCTAGCACCATAGCAATTTAAAAGCTTTGTAAAACTTTCAAATTTCATTTTTCTTAAATCCGTAACAGATAAATGAAAGTTATATCATGAAGCTTTCACTTGGGAGGAAAACAACAGGTCGATAAGATTAATATTCTATTTATAAAGCTATATTTTCTTCCCAGGTTGTACCACTTATATCTGTAAGGATTAGTTTATAGTTATCCTTCGGTAAATCTTTCAGAGTAGAAGAATCTATTAATATCTCGGCTTTTGCCCCAAGAGGAATAACCAAACTATGTTTTCCGGATTTCACTTTAGCAACATATTTGTTAACTATATTTTTCGAAGATAATTGAGCCAATTCGTTTCCGTCATAATTTAATACAACTCTTCCATTCGAGTCTTTGAGTGTAATACCAATAAGAAACGAACCATAGACATCTGCTCCTTCAACTCTGAACACTGTAAACTTTAACTCATTGTTTGTAAGACTAGCATCAGATATTTCAACGATTGGTTTAACTGATTTATTGTGTAATGTTCCCCATACACCTCCATGAAATACCTGATTGGTAAACAAAGTCATAAATAGAATAACAGCAGCTCCGCCCAAAACTAATCTATGAATTGTTTTTTCTTTTAAAGGCAATATACCAGAAGCAATCCAATTGAATAACTTATGCTTGCCTAAAGGAGTCTTTTTTAGCCAGATTTCATCAAGCGAGTATCGACCTCCTCCGGTAAATACAAGAGCAAATCCGGTAGCCATTCCCAATATCCCGATTTGCCATTCATCCAGACAAGTTGTGCCTATCCAACCCGACCCTAACAATATGCCTGTTGCCAAGCCCAACACACCGAGACTCATTAATCGAGTAAATAATCCGAGCATTATAAACAATCCAACTATTGCTTCTATAATAGTAAAAGCCAGCATTGCCCACCAGAGATATTCGGGATTAGACACTAAGAATTCAATTATAGGTTTAATCCCAAGGGCATTAGGTAAGAAATGATTGAATTTCTCTCCGATATATCCTGCTTCGTCAGGATTTAATTTGTCTTCTAATATCATCCGTCTCCAAAAGGCGGAGAAATAAGTCCATCCCACTACCAAACGTAGTGCTAGCGTAAAACTTCCAGCTAAGAGATAAGATTGTTCCGCTGGTTTTACATTTATATTATTTTGAGTCATGATAATTTATTTAAAAATGATTTATTAATATGCATAATAGTGTGGAAGGCAACACTGCGCCTTCTACAATAATAAATACGAGTTAGAATATGCTATCAGAAATAAATTATCAGTTTCCTATACAAGAGGAAGAGAGGTAGTATAGGTACCTCATCATTAAAACCCCCTAATTCAATAGTTCTCTTAATAGTGGAAAAACAAGGAAGAACGGTGTTATTAGATGAAATTGAGGGAGTATCTAACGCCAAGCGTTTAATTGTGTATTGTGTCTGATCCTTTTGAACAAAGGTGTTAATGCAGTATTTTGTGCTTTCACCTTTATTGGCAGCTAGTTTGACACTTGGAATACCTATATACTCTTTTAACTGGCGCTTGGTAGCACAAGGTAAAGAAAGTAGTACTGCTAAAGGCACTAATATGGATAGATATTTTAAATAGCTACGCATTATTTCCAAAAAGATTCTTTCTATGATAACGACAATGATATAAACAATATTTAATAAAACTATCCTTTCACTTACTATTTAACTAATATTAAACATATTCATTCTTTAATCTATGAAATAACAGGGATAGCATGTTTTCGAAAGCAATTAATACCTATACTTTTTCTAAAAAAACAGACAATATAAAGTTGTAGTTTTAATAATGCACGAAGGACAGAATAAAATAATCTGTTGCACACGTTACTGAATTCATCCAAAGGCTCAAACATCATTATAACCAGAGATCAATGTCAAAAAAAACTTTTTTAGTGAAGAAGAAAGAGCTCAAAAAAAATGCTAAAAAAGTCCCTTAAAAACGGAGGCCATTTAAGCATTCTTTTTTTACACAGAGTAAAAAGATTCATGGAACAAATACTGAAGAACCATGCAAAACAATAAATGAATAAGCCTAGTCAGACTGTCTAATGCAAATGTATGTGCTCTCCCGATGCCGTGACGACTACCGTTCCATGATCGGCAACAATGCTTTCGTGCTTGCCATCGGGCATAATTAGGAGTGATCCCATCTGTACACAATGCCCACCGTCTGACGATACTCGTATTATAGAGGAGGTATCCTTATCCGACGAGTCTTCTTTCTTCTGCTCTGATGAAGAATTCTGAAGTTTAGGAAAACCATAGTCTTTGTCAATAAAACTATCCATCTTAACAACTTTATCATTTACAAAGCTGACTCTGACAACTTTATATTTTTCATACAGACGCTCACGAAATTCAAGGACTTCTCCTTCATCATTGAAGCTCCGGCTGAAAGGATCTCCCAAAGCTTCTATCACCTCAGCAGAAGACATTCCGGGCTGAATCTGACTCATTTTCTCATAAGTAAGTACATCCGTATAGGTACAGCAACTACCCAAAAGAGAGCCTGCTAATACAAGCAAAACAATTTGAATATTTCTCATAGCAATTCTACATTTAGTGTTATTTTAATAAGTACTAATGTAGAAAGAGAAAATCCTACAAACCAGTGTTTATTCCTAATTACTAATAGGGAAATGCCTATTAGTGAAAGAAGTACAATTTATCCTTATCGGATCTTTATCGAAGAACGTACAGACATAATAATCGGAGCACCGTTTATCTTACTTACCAAAAACAGTATTGCGCAAAATTTCGTAAATCACCCCTCCGACATCCAGTCCCAACGTAAACTTATCAAAACGGTAGGAAGGAATAACAATGGGCACAGTCTCCCAAGTTCCTCTTACGCTGTTGTAATAGCGCTGAACGCCGACCTCCATATTAAAACGGTCGGACACATCGAATAAAACCGAACCTCCATACTGATGAGTATACATTCCATAAGTGTTCCCTATGGCATAGGAACCAAAAGCTTTCAGACCGATCTTATCTGACGGACGATAGATCAATGTGCCTGAAGTTTTGAACGCCTGACCGGTAATGCGAGACATATTAATCTTTATGGAGTTCAATTCTACCTGCATCATCAGCTTGTTGGTGAAACGGTGCTGGTAACCCAGTGAAGCGTCATTAAATCGACCAATGCCGGGGAGAGTCCTCTGCCCTCCTGAACCATACAAGGTCCCATACGTAAATTGCTTCAAGGTTCCACTGGTGTTATAATCACCAAGAAACCTTGGAGAAGGATTGGTATAATAAGGAATGTGAGGCTTTTCTTTAAGAGAAAAATCAAGCTGGGGCAACAAAGGCTTCATGAGTGGCAAGCCTAGATTCTGCTTTATAGGGAGAAGTTTAGCAGGAGAAATATTAGGTGCATTTTCAGGTGTAACTAACCCCTTTTCATACGAAAAACGGATACTGTCTTCTTGCGAAAAAAGCGAGGGTAAAGCAAAAAACAGCAGGAATATACCTACGCACCAACGGGCAAAGAAATGCAATCGGTTAATGTTTCGTTTCATGGACATCTTCCTTTAACTGATACAACATCTTCCTTCCCTTCGAATATACAAAATATATTCGAAGGGATCTATATGTAACCGGAGAAAAGTCAAAAGAATACCTCTCTAGCGACACACACAAACTAAGAGAATAATAAAATGTACTTGACTAGAATTCGTGATCTATTTTTAATCTTTTTTTATAAGATTGAGATATTCAAACGCATCTAATTTGAAGAAAACCGATGTAATAGTAGATTATATTGAAGTATCTACTGTAAAAACAGAGGATTGTTTTCAATTATAGACTTGAACGACCCTCGTAGGGTACATAAATGTATAAGATACTTATATTGAAAGCGATAAAACACTACCAGTAATAACTAATACACATTTATATAAACAACGCTCCAAGAGGTCTTTTATTACAGAAACTTGGAACTTGTCTAAAATTATTTGATTGATAATCATATTTTTTATGTAAGTTTGCTTCAATATTGAGAAATCTAAGATTGAAACAACACATAAATATACCTAGGCTTAAAAAAGATCAACTAGACGAGTTCGAAAGACTTTTTAAGAACCTATATCCCCGATTAATGTCTTTAGGGTCTCGCTTTCTACCAGACGACATAGTGGAAGATTTTGTTCAGGATGTATTCTCTATGTATTGGACAGAAAAAGAAAAATTAGAATTGGAGAATATAGAGTCTTACCTTTTTAAAAGTCTACAAAATAAATGTCTCAATTATATTAAGCATAAAGATGTTGAAAAAAAATATCTTGCTACTCAAAGAATTGCGCAAGCGCGACTCAACTATTTTAAACATAATGTGGAAGAAGACAGATTAATAACATCTATTAGTACACATGAATTTAAACAACGATTAGAAGCTGAACTAGAAAAACTCCCACCTCGAATGGCTGAAGCTTTTCGTCTATTCTACTTTGAAGATTTTAGCCATAAGGAGATTTCCGAGATAATGAATATTTCAACTCGAACAGTCGAAGTACACATCTATAAAGCTTTGGATAAGATTCGAAAAAACATTAACCCTATAAGTTTTTTTGTATACCTCTCAATCATTAACCTATTTTAACCAAAAGAGATACGTAGTTTAACTAATACTCCTTGTCGTATATATATTAAGCATGATTATACGACAGATGAAAGATAATATAATAATAAAATATTTAATAGGTGAAAGTACTCCTGAAGAATTAGAGGAGATAGCAGACTGGATTGAAGAAAGTGAAGAGAACAGAGACTATTTGTTTAAATTAGAATCTTTATGGCGAAAAAAGATTGAAATAAAGTATTCTGACAACACTAAATTAAATATAGCTTTTGCTAAATTCATACAAAACAACAAGCTCAATAAAGAAGAATATACCTCTCCTCCTAAAAATAGATTCAAAATTCCTGCTTGGTTGCAATATACTGCTGTAGCTTGTATTGCTTCTATTCTATCTATAGTCATTTATAGAATCATACCGATACAAAGTCCATCGAACTACACAACTATAGAAGTTCCTCGTGGTCAATATTCTAAAGTTTATTTACCTGACAGCACTATTGTTTGGATAAATTCAGAAACTAAACTGAGTTACAGTGATAACTATATGACTACGAAAATTCGTCGCGTAAAATTGGAAGGAGAAGCTTACTTCAATGTAAAAAGAGATACAAAACATCCATTTATAATTCAAAGTAAAGATATAAACGTAAAAGTATTAGGGACAGAATTTAATGTCAAATCCTACGACTC
>FZPS01000183.1_pt158 | contig 20057 bp, 11 predicted proteins | sample 1817821 | NCBI WGS metagenome assembly FZPS01 (sample SAMEA104158645, study PRJEB21678) | metagenome | place: Germany | collected 2015-04-21
AGGTTACAACTATGCGAGTTCGTCAACATGAACCATTCTTTGCCCTTCTATTATAAAAATTGCCTATTTTTGCATCCAACTACTTTACCTGAATCAAAAAACCAATCCTTTCTATGGACGCAGCAACCTTAAAGAAGCATAATCGTTGGCAGTGGCGGATAATTATCAGCCTTATGATAGGCTATGCTCTGTTCTATTTTGTACGCAAGAACCTTTCAATGGCCATTCCCGCGATGGAGGCCGAATTGGGCATAACCAAGGTGCAGCTTGGTATCTTCATGACGCTTAACGGCATCATCTACGGCGCATCACGTTTTTTCAACGGTTATTTGGCAGACCGCTTCAGCCGCCGGAAAATCATGTCACTTGGCCTGCTGCTCTCTGCGCTTATCAATTTCGCCATTGCCTTCAGCCCCAAGATGAATGGTGTGATGCACCTTTTGGATGCCGAGGGGAAGGCGACGATGGGGCTTGTTTATCTTATAGGGTCACTATGGTTAGTGAATGGTTATGTTCAGGGAATGGGCGTTCCGCCTTGCATGAGCCTGCTTGCTCATTGGGTAAGGCCGAAAGAGCTTCCGACCAAACAGGCAATTTGGAACACTTCCCATAGTATTGGCGCCGGTCTGGTGGTGGTGCTTTGCGGTTTCCTTCTAAGGCATTATGGTTACAGCGCATGGAATCTCTGTTTCATAGTGCCTGCGGCAATAGCGCTTATGGGGGTGCCGATAATTTTCTTTGGCGTCAAGGATGACCCTGCGGAGGTAGGTCTTCCTCCTGTAGAGAAGATGGATGAAGATGCTTCTTCCAAGGAGAAGCCGCTGAGCAAGGCTCTCCAGAAAAAGATTATGCTGAAAATGGTTTTCCAAAACCCCATCATCTGGATTCTTGCTATAGCTAATTTCTGTATGAACGTAATCCGCGGTACTATCTTAGATTGGGGCGGCACTTTTTTAGTGCAGGACAAGGGCTTTGAAATTGCTGTTGCAGGTACGGTGATAGGCAGCTGCGAGCTTGTGGGAGGCATTCTCGGAATGCTTGTTTCCGGCTGGGCAACCGATAAATTCTTCGGTCATAGGGCGCATCGCACCTGTTTAGTTTGTATGGTTTTGACTACAATATGCTTTGCCCTCTTCTGGGGCTCCGGCGGAATGGCTTCCACAATCATATTCCTCATACTCTCATCCTTCTTTATCTATGGTCCTCAGGCTCTCTACGGCACCTGTGCTTCAATGCAGTGCACCAAGTATGCGGCCGGTACCGGTAACGGCATCTTAGGTATTTTAGGCTATCTCAGCACTTTGGTTTCCGGTATGTGGTTCGGCAGTGTGGCAAGTTCCGCCTTGGGATGGAACCGCGTTTATATTTATGTGATAGGCTTTGGCGTGCTCGGCTCAATCATCATCGCCCTGATTTGGAATGTTCCGGCTGATGGCTACGCAAAGGTTGAGAAGATAATCAAAGAGGCAGGGGAGTAGGGGGAAAGGACGAACTGTAATTAGTTAGTATTTAGACGGGTTATTTCAGTTGTCTGAGGAGTTTCTGGAAGAGTTTTCCCATTTATACGAACGTTTTTGAAACGGATATGCTCTGCATTAACCAACGTATAAGCAGTAGCACAATCCATAAGTTCAATATTCTCAAGGGTTACGTTCGTGATAGGCACACCCTCTACGCCAACTGCATAGAAGCCGCATTCTTTAGATTTTCCTCCTTTTACATTCTTGATAGTAAAGTCGGAGAACTTTGTAGGGTGGTTTCCTCCCCGACCACCATGATAATTGTTTTCAAAGCGTATGAATGCTGTCCTAACAGTGTCTATTACAATGTTGTTTACCCATACATTGCGGATAAATCCTCCTCGATCCAGATTAGACTTGAAATATATGGCAGAGTAGCATTTGCCCACATGGATGTTGTACATGTATATATTCTCAACACCTGCGGCCATCTCGCTGCCTATACAGAGACCGTTGCAGCGAGACGAGAAGTTACAGTTCCTAATGACAATGTTTGCGGTTTTCTGCCCTATACGCCAAGCATCCTGATCGCGACCGGCCTTTATGGCGATGGCATCATCTCCCGTATTGAACTTACATCCTTCTATCAGCACATTTGTAGTGTATTCAGGATCACAGCCATCGTTGTTTTTGTTATGTGAATCAATAGTGACATTGCGGACAATCACATTGTCGCAGTACAGAGGATGGATTACCCAGTATGGACTGTCTATAATTGTCACATCTTCGATAAGAACATTCTTACAACCATATGGCTCAATCATATTCGGGGGCATGATGGAGTGTGCACCAAAATACCGTTCTCTTACAGGTACCAAGTCAATCCCCATTTGGCGGAGTGAATCCTGTTGAGCGGAATGTTGTGGACGCATCTTAGCAAAGCCATTCGTAGCATTGCCATTAATTGTCCCTTTGCCTGTTATGGCAATGTTGTTACAATGATATGAGCGAAGCAAAGAGGAATAGTTGAAGAGTTCTGTCCCTTCCCAGACTGTAGGCTCTGCCGGCAGATAATCCATTGGATTTTCACTAAAGAGAAGAGTACATCCTTTGGGAATCACGAGATTGACATTGCTCTTTAGGGTAATACTTCCTTTACTGAAGACAGTTCCTTCAGGAAGAATCACGCGACCACCCCCTTCGTCGGAACACTTTGTAATCGTTTCGTTGATTATTGTTCTACAGTCGGTAACACTGTCAGCAACGCCTCCAAAATCCGTTATGTAATAGTTCATTTCACGGAACTCAGGCTCATAAATATTTTTCAATATCTGTTTAGCTTTATTTGGCAATCCTTGACTGCAGGAAGCGGAGATTGCAAGTAGAGCCAACGATACCAGTATAAACCGTTTCTTTATCATTATTTCTATTGTTTGTTATTTATTAATACGGTTATTTTATGAAAGGCTCAATGGATAATGAATGAAGTTTGGGGGACAACGTTGCAGGAAGTATCCGAGAATACTCCTGATGGATCAATATCGGAAAGATGAATTCCCGAATTCCCGGCACCTCTTAGTTCGAACAGATATTTGGGGGTTCCCTTGATATTGATGTCTGAGAACCAGGCGTTCTCCACATTGCTAAGCCTTACTGCTGCATTTCCGGATACATTTGAGTCAGACACCAGACCACTGATACGCACGTCCTTTGCGTCATCGAAGATAAATAGGGGACGTGCATCTATTGCATCCAGATTACACTTGATATTAGAGAAGTCAATATTTTTTACATGACGTACAAAGAATGAAGAGGCAGGAAGGTCTTTCCACATATGTGCGTCGGGATAACTGTCAATCATTTCAGCCGGGACCTTCTCGGCAAGCTTTTCATCGGCCACTCCCTTCATATTGACGATGATATCGGACAATATGACATTCTCCACATAACTTCCAGGGATTGCCGTAATTGATGAGGCATACCAAGCGTTACGAACTGTAACATTTGATATGACCACATTGCGTATAGAACCCGGGGTGGGATTGTTTGTTTTTTGCTTGCCTGCGCCCCTGTTGGCCAGACGGATGAAGATAGGACAACGCACATCTTCCATAGTGATATTGTTAATGATGACTCCATCAATGTTTGATCCATCAACACTCTCAATCGAAATTCCGGAGATGGCGCGAGTCGGCTTTTTCATTTCTTTAACTCGAACTGCCGCCAGTTTATCAGTGGGTTGTGCCTGACGTACCGTGCAGTTGCTGAAATTAATATTCCTGAAACCACCAATTGTTTCAGTTCCTATTTTCAATGCGTTGCAGACTGTAGTTATTATGCAGTTTGTTACTATTATATTAGCGCAAGGGATATGGCTGTAATTGGGATGCCTGTTTTTAAGGACTATGGCGTCATCAGAAGTGTAGATATCGCATCCCGATATCGTTACATTCTTGCAGGACTGGATATCTATTCCGTCATTGTTCGGACCGTGGAGAGGATTCCTGATGGTGACATCTCTTATGCTTACATCCTGGCAGCCAAGCAGATGCAAAGTCCAACTTTCTGCATTTTGCATTCTCACATCCTTAATACGAATATTGGTACAAGCTTCGAAATATAGCATATAACCGGGAACAGGTCGATTGTGATCGTAATAGCCACCGGATTTGACTATCCAAAAGGCATATCCCGCACCATCGATTGTTCCATATCCTTCAATGCCTATGTTCGATGCCCGCTCTGCACGGACAAGATGTTTTGTATAATCATCCATCTTTTTGCTTCCCTGAAGCACAGAACCTTGTTCGAGATAAAGAATGACTCCGTCCTTAAGATAAATCGTGCCGCTTAGCCATTCGCCTCGCGGTAAGATAACACGTCCTCCACCGTCCTGACTACACTTGTCAACGGCTTTCTGTATAAATGAGGTATTAATAAAATCTTTTTCAGGACGTGCGCCGAAATCGGTTATATAATAATCAGCAGCTGATGCTACGGTGCAGATAAGAATGATAAAAAAGCTGACAATCGTTCGTCTCATACTAAAAAAGTTATTATTGCTTTTCAAGCACCAGGTACCCATACGCCGGCAATGAAAAACTTGTTATTGTTTGGTTCTCTCCGTTAAGAAGGTTCTTGTATGATGCTCCAGAGTAGGGCGGCGGTAATGTAAACGAGGATGTGCTGTTTCTAATGTTCACAAGCACAAGTACTTCCTTTGAATCATGCTTACGCACGAAAGAAACCACGTTATCATTTGCGATCTGTGAGATGCTTCCCTTTCGCAATACAAGGTGATCTGCGAGTTTCATAAAAGAACAATACCTCGAAAATACTTCCGGATTGATATTCCAGTCCATAACCGGAGCGACACCTTTGAAGAAGGACACTCGGTTCGAATATCCAATTTCCTGAGAGCCGTAAATCATAGGCACACCGCCCATAGTCAATGCGATGACAAATGCAGCATCAGCACCCTCCTGTGATCCGTAGATGCTATGTAATGAAGCCGGTGCGTTTTTGTCATGATTGGTAGAATAGCGCATTCTGCTCTTTCCTGCATTAGATGCCGGACCATTCCATTCATCAGTGTTGACGTTGAACAAGTTTGCAATCGTCATCGAGCCATTAAAAGCCCCCATCAGCGCATCGCAGAAGTGCCAACCGTAGTTAAGGTCAAATCCATAATTCAAGCAAATGGGGTTTGCCGCTTCAGCAAGCATTATCACTTGCCTTCCCGGCTGAAGCGCTTTCAACTCAGTATTAGCACGTCCCCAAAACGCAAGTGATACTCCGTTAGAGCGGGTAGGCATTGCCGTGTCGCAGCGGTATCCGTCAATATTTGCTACTCGAATCCAGTATTTCATGATTCGTATTATTTCATCCTGCAACTCGACATTGTTCCAATCAAACAAAGCTGCATCCGTGTAATTGGAATCATACGTCTCCATGTACCAAGGTTGATGAGTGCTTACCCATTCGCAATCAGCACCGGTATGGTTGGTGATAAAGTCCAGGATAACAGCTATTCCTTTTCCGTGCGCGTCACGAACAAGCTCTCTGAGGTCATTAAGAGTGCCGTACTCTGAATCAATCTGCTCAAATGACTTTGCGCTATAGGGGGATCCCGAAGGAAGTCTAACCTTAGAGCCTTCAAAAATCGGCATTATCCACAATACATTGATGTTCAGTGCCGCAATTTTATCCAAACGAGACCGGATTGCCTGAAGCGAACCTGAAGCTGCAAAGATGCGGGGAGAAGCCTCATATATCTTCATATCGTTCAGCGAAGGAACTCCATTAAATGGTTTGTCATAGAAATAGTTCTCCTGTTCGCAGTCATGGTATTCTCCGCTACCCAAAGCAAGGGAGTTGGTATATCTGGCTCCAGCCTCAGTAGGAGAAGAAGAGCCTGACAGGTGGAAAAGCTCATAGCTGCCGTCTTCGAAATGGACTCTGACATCTATTGACTCGCCACTGCACGCAGGCATCGGCAACAGTATAAATCGTGCAGAGACGGATGCGGATGATTGTCCCTGCAGGAATTTTACGCTAATAGAATCCGTCCAATGGATAGGTTGAGGTGCCGCCTCCGGATTCGAGAGGTCTAAAGTGCATTGCGTAGGAAATACTGTGTCAGACGCTTTCATAGAGACGGCACTGATCTTCTTGTTAAAAGGATTACTGATAGAGACATCCCATATTAAAGTCAGGTGTCTGAAAGACACTTGGGCTTTCGAGAAATCGGAGCCCATTACAGAAGATGAACCGCACATCATAGTGTAGTGTTCTGACTTTGTCGCATCCTGAGTTTCATGAATGCATACTAGGAAATTCGATGAACTATCCAAACGTCCGAATCCTTCCGTAGAGAAATTGCCAGAAGAAGATTTTAATAATCTATGAACTGAAACATGGGCGTTGTCATAAGGATAGAGAGCATATATCTTACTGCGGTTCGGATTGTCTAAAACCGATCCCGAGAAACTTGCATTCTTTCCGCCCCTGATTTCGGTTATATAAAAGCAATATCCCACCTGGTCGTCCTCTTCGTCAGTATCGGTAAATATGTATATTTTGTCGTCTTCATTCCAATTGACAACTCCAGTAGGTCCAATATTAACTCTGGAGGCAGGGATGCTGACTGACAGCGAAGTGTGTACCATAATTCTCTCCTGCCCGCCTGTTTCCTTGGGGTTACAGGATATAGCGAGCAGGAAAAGAAATATGATATAAGCTAGTTGTTTCATTAATTAATCCATCCGGGATCACCTATCCCATAGGTGTATACATCAGAGCTTGCAGTAACAGTAAAATCATTGGAAGTATGACCGGGGACAAGCGAATCATTGTCTGTCGCTGTCTGATTTGTCAGGATATCAAAAAGGTAGTTCTTGCTTGTTAAGTCAATCTCCCAAGCTCCACGCCAACCTGCGGTATAGTAATTATCCTCAATAGTGTTGTTGTAATTGGTTGTACTTCCTTCGCGAAGAAGTATGTATTTTGCATCATTTGTTTTGAGAGTATGAGTACCTGCAAAAAGGTTCTTTGAAATATTGACATCACCCTTAAGAGTTCCAGAAACAATACTAATGAAATAGTTGTTGCTCGTGCTTGTGTTTTTGGTGTTGCCAAAAGTACAGTTCTTGATGGTATAGTCAATGTTTACACCGGAAGCATTGTTCATATTGTTATACATCAAGCATCCGGTAACAATTATTGTTGAGTTGGTAATCTTAATCTCACGCATTTTGTCTGCATTGTTCACGAAATGCAACCATGCGCGTGCAGCATCAAAACTGCTCTTTCCTGTCCATATGCTGTTATTGAACAGGATTCTGTCAATTTTCATTCCTCCACTAAGAGAAGATGTTCTTATGAGAGAATATTTGAAGTTGGTAAAATCGCAATTCTCAATTACAACATTCCCAATTTGAACATTATCTGCTCCACCTGACTGATTTGTATCAATATAAATGAAGTCACCTGCCCCGGAATCGCTCTGACGGAAAATAATGTTTTCAAAGTGAAGAGTTTCAATATCGCATCCTGTCCTCGGGCTGATGGCAGCGGCAGCACCAATAGTGATAGTAGGCTTCATATTGAGAGGGTCTGACTTAATATATATGGATTTGGAAGGATTGATTCTTGACGTTGTACTGAACGTCTTTGACTCGGAAGGACTTGATTCAAGCCATAATTTGACAACTTCGTCACCTGCACTGACAGCGTTGGCAATTTCTGTTGCAATATTTGCTCCGGCAGAAACCAAGCGGTATCCCTTCGCTAAAGTGCCCATCTCGCCATCTCCGATAGTGATGCTATTTACAAACCTGTCACCGGCTGCTGTAGTAAGAGATTTTCCGGCAAAAGAGAATCTCTCATAGCTTTCATCATCAAAAACAACGTCAATATTGAAGTCCGTTGCGGGACAGGAAATAGGCAGAAGTACAAAACGAGCATTTATCGAACTCGATGTCTGAGCTGTAGCATACTCGACTCTTACTGATTTAGAGGTAGCGCTAGCTGATACGGCAGTACCTGCCGCTGTAATGTCAATTGTTCCGGCAGTCGTAAAAACGCTACTTTCCGCCTCGAAATACACAGCAGAGATGGATTTTCCGACAGAATTGTCAATAGTTACATCATAAATCCAGCACAAATTGCTCATAGTCACACTTGCCGGAGAGAAGTCGTTGCCGTTAACAGTTCCTGAACCTTTCATGATTGCGTATAGCGCTTCATTACCGGCTATCTGTTTGGAGGGAACAGCAATCGGAAGAGCAGTAGGATCCTCTCCATCATAAGATGCTGAATAAGGATATACAGCGTATATTTTTGTTCTGGAAGAGTTGTCAGCAACCACACCATTAAAAGATGCTGATTTTGAACCGGTTCCAAGGGCGCTGACAGAGAACAAGTAATTGGAGCTTCCATCAGTATTATCGGTATCGGTAAAGAGAGAAATAGTGTCAGATAAATCCCAGGTAACCTTGCCGTCAGACGCAATGTTTGTCTTTGAATCAGGGGTGCCTACGGTTATTGTTGCTTTTACGAATTCATCGTTTAAAGAGGGTGAATTTTCTTTTTGGCATGCCACAACAAAGACAAATGCCAATCCCAATAACAAATGCTTTTTCATATCTTTCAACATTTACTAGTCAAACAAATCCCCCATGTTGTTAAAGTCTTCTACTCCGAACTGCTCGGAGGTTGTGAGCACAGAGTTCGGATGAAAAATAATCTCAATGAGATCAGGAGCCGAATAATTCTTTTTCATAATAATTGATTTATAGTATTACATTTAAATTATTTTATCCATCGTGGATCACCTATTTTTTTAGAATATACGGAAGTGCCGTTTATAAGAGTATAGTCTCCTTCCTCAGCATTAGCAAATATGTCAGCATTGTCTTCATTGTCAGGAAGGATAGATATGGGATTTATGGACCCGTTCGTCCCATCGTCGGAGAACGTTTTCCATGATTTGGTACACCAGTTCTCTGAGGTCTGGACCGAGAGCTTGTTGGCTCGCAATATGCGGTATCCGGCCTTTACATTGTTTGTGCCTCCGAAAAGGTTTTCGTTTAGTGTTATGGTTCCACTCAGCGAAGAGCTGGTACAACTGATATAGTAACCGCTTGAAGATCCCTTTTGATTGACAAAAGTACAGCGGGAAACCTCAAGCGAGAAAGATGTACTTGACATGTTGTTGTACATCAAATAGAATACTCCTCCTATGGTAGAATTCTTCAATGATATCTCAGATATCCGATCAGTGCCTTGGGTCAGATGGAACATGGAATATGTTCCACTGGTGTTTGCCCAATAGATTTCATTATTATTTAGAGTGATGGAGCCGATATTGCTGTTGCCGGAAGAACGCAGGAAAGTCGTAGAAAACATGCCGTCGAAGCGGCATCCTTCTATAATGATTTCTCCTATCGTACATCCACCACTGTTGTTGAACATTCCACTACCGGACTTTGAGGAATTAAAATGAATGTTCTTGAAGCATATCTCATCAACCACCGCCTGATCTGTAAGGAAGGCATATGATGCACCAACGTTAATTGAAGGCATAGGCTTTGACGGGTCCGCTTCAAGCTTTAGGGTTTTGGTAATAATATAGGAACTCGTACCCAAATCATAATTTGCTCCAGGTGCGAGCAATAGTTTAATGGAGCGGTACTTTGCATCCGCTGATATGTCCGAGAGGATTGTACGTAGGTCTGCGTCAGCATCAATTGGTATAGGCTTGGGCAGCACTTTAACGGGGGCTATTACTTCAGTTGCCTTATTCCTTGAATCTTTAACTATCACCTTAATGCCTGTCACATATTCTAGAACCTCCATTTTGTCGACAGCAAAGGAGAAATTGCAATTAACATTACCCTCAAAGCTCTGAGTTCCAAGGAGGTTTTCGTAATGATCTCCGATAGCATAATAAGAAACAGCAACTATCCCGTTCTCGCTGCTGGCGCTGCCGGATACAGTGAAGGACGTGTATTCGTCGGTGTCGGGAATCTTTTCTACGAAAATTTCCGGCGAAGGAAGAGCCTTATATTTGATCGGCAACAATGATTGGCCAATCTTTTCATATGAGTCGTAAGCCGTTACACGTATTGCAGTAGGAATCTTATTAACATCATAATCTGTCATGAAATGGTCTTTAGAGTCAAATGAATATGTCATCGGAGTCTCAAAAGAGACCACATCAGGTACAAGCTGTAGGGGTGTTCCGCTTTGGATCAGTTCAATAATTACACATGTAAGATTGGACTTTGCAGTAACCGTAAAGGTGAATATCGGGATTTCATCACCTTCGCTGAATGATATTGATTCCTGCCCGAATTTCACTTCTGGAGATGTAACCAGACCGGTAATATTTAATTTGATTTCTTTCGTACATGCGCCACCACCCTTGTCCTTTGCCGTAATTCGGAATGCAGTCATGTCATCGGTATACACCGGTCTTTCATATATTGAATGCCTTGTAGGACTGTTAAATGTGCGTATTGTTGTCTTAAACTGTTCTGATTGGCCATCGGAGTAAACAAGATACATTTCAATGCTTTCGAGTTCGGTTTCCGAGTTAACCACACTGGTAATATACGGGTTGTCTGAGATGTTCAGGTCAATGGACAACTCTTCAAACTGGCACATTATATCAATCTTGCCGGACTCAACAGTTTCCTTTTGGCAACTGCTTGCCGGAACCAGCATTGCCAACAGAATAATTATTTCGAGAATCTTTTTCATTGTAATGCTTCTTTATTTGATATAAACACAGTGCCTGGACAGGATATGTGCAGGTCCATTGGTCATAATAAGGTCACTCGAGGTCGCTCGAATGACGGAGCTGTTGCCGCACTGATCCATTAGGGTTACTTTATCCTGCAACCTTTGGGAAAGGCTGACGGCATCATTCAACTTGATTGTCATAATAGCATTAACATCGTTCCACAGAGTAATAACATGGATTGGGTCATAGGTAATCATTCCATTATAACTGCTGTATTCTCCTCGTATAATGTGAAAGAGAAGGATGTTTTTGAGGAATGCTATGGGAATGTCAGCAATGTCTCCTGCACTGAATTGAGGAAGAATATAGGATGAGAATGCGGTATCATCCAAAAGAAGGAAAGTATATTGTTCTTCAGAAGACTTATAATAATCTTCAAGCCCGCAGAGTTCGATAGCGTTCTTCATGCTTGATAGGGATAGGTCATTACAAATGTATTCCCAACAAGTCATACCTTGGTGCGGGTCCAAAGCATGTGGTTCATACTTGATAGATCTTTGCAATGGCAACTTACTGCATGAGCAGGCCATTACAATAACAAAAAGTATCAATATTTTTCTCATTGCTAAAATCTCCTATTCACCGGCTCCGTATCCGGGATTTTGTGTCAGTTTATTGTTCTCATCCAGATGTGTCTTCGCTATAGGAAACAAATATTTGTCAGGATTGGTGATTCCGCCGAGATCACCGGCGTGTCCGGTTCTTAGTAAATCGAACCAATACTTCCCCTCACCAACGAATTCAACCGTACGCTCTTTAAGGATAGCCAGTATTGCATCTTCTGAAGAGATGAAATCAGAGGCAATGTAGGCAGGTAGTCCTGCGCGTGTGCGGATCTTATTCAATTGTGTTACCGATTTATCCAGTTGATTAGTAGCGGCATATGCTTCAGCGTGGAGCAGCACGAGATCGCTCATTCGGTAAAGAACAATATCTCCGTCAGAAACTATGCCGCCTGTCCCGAAACTCACACCATCCGGCCAGAACTTCATCGAGATCTTTACCGGGTTACCGCTTCTGAAAGTCGCAGCATAGCGCTTATCTCCGGTTTCGAACATGCTTAAAAGTTTTTCAGTTGGATTGGCTTTGCTGACGCCAACACAGAAATAGGAGGTGTTTCCATTGACTCCATTCTCCAGTTCATCATAGTGAAGGTAAAAGATCCTTTCTTTGTCCTGCATATCCAGCGCTGTACCATTTTCGAATTTTGAGAAAATTGCTTTCCAATTAGATGTGAACGTTGATTGGTCTGCAGATGGAGAAACTGTTAGAGTTTTCCAATAAGCATTGTTGCTTGATTCTGGAGCGAGAGTGTATACTTTCTCCATAAGAGCAAGAACTTTATCATATTCGTGACGCCAAGAATAAACATCTGCCATTATTGCATAAATACTCATTATGTTTATGCGTGAACGCTTGAACTTCGCGTTCGTGATAGGTTGGGCATACATTTCTGCTGATTCAAGGTCATTCTCAATCTGTTGCAGAAGAAGTTCCGTAGAAGTCCTGGGCCTATAAACATTCTGCGGAGTATACTCTTCGACAGGTTCGAGGAATAAGGGAGCATCGCCCCAGACCCGAACAATATAAAAATAGCAGAGAGCCCTTATGGCATAGCACTCAGAAAGGAATCCGCTTTTCTTTGCTGCCTGCATCTTTACGTCCGGTGCATACTTCAGGACAAGATTTGCGCGGCCAATCGTCTGATATAGATTTGACCATAAGGCGGCAGAATTGGAAGAAGTGATGATGTTATTTATAATATCATATTGGTCTGGTCCGTTAGGTTGGTTGCCGGAATAATTGCCACCACGAAGTTCCCCCCAATCATAACAACCTCTAGCCAGAGATTTGGAAAGAGAATAATAAATTGACGTAACAGCGTTTTCAACGTCAGACTCCGATTTCCAATAATTGGAGGAAGTCAAACTGCTTTTCGGATCGAGCTTGAGGCAGGATATAAGGGCAAGAGTAAATGATATGATGATGATTATTCTTTTCATAACGACGATAATTAGAAGGTTAAATTCAAACCAAATCCAAATTCGCGTTTGCGAGGATAGCGGTTGTGGTCAATACCGAAAGACAACGCACTGGAACCGGAAAACTCCGGATCAAAGCCCTGATAGGCTGTCCAAGTCAATAGGTTGTTGCCATAAAAATATGCAGAAATATTTTTCATGTTAATCTTCTTTATCCATTTGCGAGGGAACTTGTATGATAGTTTAATATTCCTCAACTTGATATATGATGCATCTTCTATCCAGAAGTCAGAGGGTCCAAGACGGTTGTACTCGTAGGTGGAGACAGGCCTGGGATAAATAGATACATCTCCCGGCTTTGTCCACATATTGTTTATTACATTTGGTTCCGGTGAAGTGTATGTGCGCTGGAATGAGTTGCGCGATTTTCGGCCATGGTTGTAAATTTCGCCTCCCATGGAATAGTAGAATGCTACATATATAGATAAGTTTCCATATGAGAAAGTAGTATTAAATCCACCGTAGAAATCGGGCTGAGCGCATCCAAGCAGAACTCTATCATCAGTATCGATGATACCATTTTTTGAGTTTTCAGCTTCAAGCCAGTTTACGTCTCCGCCTTTCAGCACCACCCCATCTGAATAGGTTTTCTGGTATATGGTACCCGAATATGGTTTGCCGTTGAGCTGGTATGAATTTGTAAACACGCCATTTGAGAATATCGGGGTAAGCTGTTGCCAGTCTTCCGTGAATGCGTTCGACTCATCGTATTGGAATATTCCATCATGCTTATATCCATAGAATTCTCCCACCCGAGCATTTTCTTGGACATAGATGGCATTATTCGTACCTGTATAGAATGGTATTCCGTCAGCAAGTCCTGTAATGACGGCATTGTTGTGCGAGATATTGAAGTTTACATCCCACTTCCATCTATTCTTGCTTAGGATATTGGCTGACATATTCAATTCAAAACCATTATTCATCATTGAACCTACATTTCTAGTAATTGTGGAGAAGCCCGTTTCTTTAGGAAGCTGACACCGATATAGAAGGTCTGATGTGGTCTTTATATAGTAATCGCCAGAAACACTGATCTTGTTGTTCAGGAGAGATAAGTCCAAACCAACATTCGTTTGCTGTGTTCTTTCCCAACCGAGGTCAGGGTTGCCGAGTCTGGAAGGTGCTATGCCGGAGACACCCTCATAGTAATTTCCGGGACTATAAATAAGGTACGAATCGTAATCTCCGATTGCATCATTGCCTGTGACACCGAAGCTTGCACGTAATTTTCCTTCGTGTAGGAAGGTAGAGCACCAATTCATAAAAGTTTCTTCAGAAAACCTCCATCCGGCTGATCCGGATGGGAACATGCCCCATTTCTTATTTGTTCCGAAGCGGGAGGATGCATCTTCACGGATATTGAATGCAAGCAGGTATTTGTTTTTTAAGGTATAGTTCAATCTTGCAAAGAAGGATAGCAGAGAGTGTTGGTTGATTGTTGAGAGAGTCTCTGACGCCTTTATAGACGATGCAAAGTTAAGAGTATAAAGTTCATCAGTCGTGTAGTCCTGTCCTGTTACTCTCACATAATCGGTATTCCAAAACTGATAACTCTGTCCAAGCACTGCTGACAATTCGTGATTATCAGTTTTGAATGAGTAATTGAAATAATTTTCGTTAAGCGCAGTGTATGAATAATAGGCGTAATCAATGCCTGTTGTTTTGTCTGTAGCAACAGTTCCAAGCAGTTCCGTTGGCTTGTATGTTTGGGTTCTGTTTGCGTAGAAGGACGCAGATAGGTTTGTTGTGAGTTTGAGCCCTTTTAAAATGTCAATTTCCGCGTAGTTCTGCACGGACGTATTAACCCTCTGGTTCTTGTTCACACCTTTCAGCGCATATGTAAGTGCACTGTTTCTGTTTTCTATGTTATGCATTAGCTCGCCGTCTGCCAGAAAGATATTCCAGAAAGGCACCCAATCATAAAGTTGAGTTAGTACTGATGATTCTGAATACAAGCCATTCCTATATGAATAAGAAGTGAATAGTTTATGTCCGACTTTAATTTTTGGAGCAGCCTGATATTCCAGATTGAGACGCATAGTAGCCTTAGTGAAGTCGCTGCCAACGATAACACCATCTTCAGTGAGGAATCCAAGTCCGACATAATATTTTGTTTCATCCTTTCCTCCGCTGGCGCTAAAGTCCACTTGATGCTTGGAGGCTGTGCGGAAGATATAATCAAGAATATTATAGGGGGAATTTTGGAATCGGTTATAAGGATCAGTATAGGTAGATGCACCAACCTCACCCATTCCCTGTCTTACTTTGTCAAAATATCTAAACTGGTCCGGAGTAGTCAGATCAATGCAATTAGCTATTGCATTTGCGCTGTATTGGTACTTTGCTTGCATTCTGGAGCGTCCGGGACTTCCTTTCTTCGTGGTGATAAGAATGACACCATTTGCAGAACGAGAACCGTAGATGGCAGCAGATGCTGCATCCTTGAGTATTTCAATGGAAAGAATATCGTTGGGGTTAATCAGGTCAGCGTCTTCCACCGGAAAGCCATCCACAACATAAAGCGGACTTGCACCTTCTCCGAAAGTTGCAATTCCACGCACACGAACGGAGGCACCCTCTCCTGGAGCACCAGAGTTGGTAACTATCTGAACGCCCGGAGTCTGACCCTGAAGGGCTTCGAAAATATCCGTCGGCATCTTATTCTCAATCTCTGAACCGGAGACGGAAATAACGGCTCCTGTCATATCCCTCTTCTTTACTGTACCGTATCCGATAACGATAGACTTGTCGAGTTGTGTAACATCCTCTTGTAAAACGACATTCAGTTCTTTTTTTGACGCTGTTACCTCCATAGTCTTAAAACCAAGGTATCTTATTTCGAGAATAGCACCTTCAGGGACATTGGAGATAAGAAACTTGCCATTAATGTCAGTTATTACCGCATTTGTTGTTCCTTTTTGGACAACCATAGCGCCAATGATCGGCATTCCATCTTGCTCCGTCACATTTCCCGTCACTCTGATTTTTGTTTGCGCAAATGCAGAAATGGCAACAAGAGAAATAAATTCAACAAGTAAAAATGATATTAGTTTTAGTTTTTTCATTTTTTTAAATTAACGAATAGTCTGATTAATTTAATTAATTACAAAGGCAAAATTAATAAGCATTACTTTCAGATATGTCATAATATTCGTTATATTTAGGGGTTATTTTGCAAAATAAGGCATATATGAAGGTGCGATTTTTATATACCGGACTTGTAGTGTTATTATCCTGCTGCATTATTCAATTATCAAATGCAAAAGCGCAATATGCGACACCTGACGCCTTGCGTGCTATTGAAAACGGATCAGTTTATTCCTTTTGTCAAGACCTCAACGGGGCTATTTGGATGAACACCAATTATGGCTTGTGCCGTTATAATGGGAAAAAAGTTGATTATGTTTATGGACAAGTTCCTTATAACAACATAAGCGGAAACGGCAAAGACCTTATTTATGTTCCAGGAATAAGCAGCATTCTGAAATTTAATATAAAAGATAATTCGCCTGTAAAATTAAGGGGGGCAAACATTGATTATCCGCGAAGTGTCGTTCTTGCCGATGCTGACTCTGTATTTGTTGCATCCGGAAATAGAATTTACTCTTCATCGGGGAAGGATACACTTGTAATATGCATGTCTGTTCCCGTTGGAGAAGAGATCAAAGACTTGAAGAAGACTTTAGACGGCGACCTTCTTGCTGCCACTAGCGGTGGCTCCATCTATCTATTTAAGAAAGGAAGCCATTCGTACAAGAGAGTATTCAAGACAGAAGATAGTTTCTCAGCACTTTATTTTGACGAGCAAGGCGAGCTTTGGGCAGGGCTGTTTTCCAATGGAGTACTAAAACTTGATCAAAACTATCAAGAAACAGCACGATACTCTTATGCTATACAAGATGGGATCATCAGGCCATTGCGTGAGGCCAGAACCTTTTGCGAGGACATCTACCGAAATATATATGTAGGAACGATAGAGGGCCTCTTTGTCATCACCCATAATGGTGTATGCATGATAGAGACAGATTACTCTCCGCAGGGCCATTCAATCTGTTCTCTATTTAAGGATAGAGACAATAATATTTGGTTGGGAACCTTTTATAACGGTGTTTTTCTTTGCGAAATCAACAATTCGCCATTTACTTCCATAAAAACCAATGACTCTGTAAAACTGGTTAATTCAATGGTTGAGGATAAGATGGGGGACATTTGGATTGTTACGGATCATTATGGATTATGGAAATATCGAACAAAAGACAAGAGTTGTACTGTTATCCCGAAAACTTTAAACAGGAAATTTAAATCAGCATATTACGATAAAAATGACGATTCTATCTGGATAGGAGAATACAATGGTTCTCTCAATAATTATAATACCACTACTGGGAAATGGAGTGAAATTTCGCTTGTTTCCGGATTAAATGAAGTTCTTCCTATCAGTATCTATGAAATAAGACAATATGGGAAGGACTTATATTTAGCTAGCGGATCCGGTGTTTATATTTATACGCCCGATAAAGAAAGAGTTATTTCTCGAAAAGTGCCGGGATATAATGGGCATACCTATTCTATCAGTTTTGACGAGAACGGTACTCTTTGGATTTGCGGACACGAATTAATGTCCTATACTCGAAGTGAAGGCTTGCAGCGCTATGAAGAACTCTCAACTGATCCGTGCACAAACATCCTTTGCGGCAAAGATGGAGAGATCGCTCTAGCAATACTAGGTAAAGGCTTTCTCACATTCAAGGATGGTCAGACAATCGTTTACGACAATAAGAGCATAGGCTTAGCAGATGAGTATGCGTATTTGATAGATCAAATCAATGACAATCTCCTTATAGGAGGTACTCGTACAGGTCTATCAATTATAGATAAAGCTAAAGTGAGATGCTACAATTATGGATCACAGAATTGCTTGGGATTGAGTTCCGCAAGAGAAGGATGCATATTGCATAAGAGCGACGGGACTATCTGGATTGGAGGTACTGACGGTATTGTAAGTGTTGACCCATCTAACATTCTGCTTCCGAGCAGACAATCCACTCCATATTTCGAGCATTGTAATCCGCCTTTGGAGTCCGGTGAGATCACATTGCGGCAAGATCAGCGCAGTTTGACTGTAGGAGTAACCAATTTTGACTATTCCGGCATAATTCCTGTCAAGATGGAGTATAATTTAGAAGGGATAGGTGATACATGGCAGGTCTTTGATGCCGCCATACCCCTAACATTTTCCAACCTTCGGCCGGGGAAATATACATTAAGAGTACGCCAGTCGGAAATCTTCTCCAGTGAAGAATATACAGAAAATCAACTAAAGGTAACCGTCAAGTCCGTTTGGTATTTCTCCACATTGGCGATTATAAGTTATATTATTGTCATTCTCAGTATTGCCATTTGGTTGGTAACCGTATCGTATTCTAGAAAGATTCTTTCCAAAGAGTTAAAGATCAAAGAAAAGGAGAGCAATGATAGGATGAGGTTCTTTATAAACATTTCTCATGAATTAAGAACTCCTCTTACCATGATTATTGGCCAGCTTGAATTGTTTCTTCGGTCCAAAGGGCCTAGGAGTACAGGCATCAAGAACATTGAGAGCTCTCATAATCAAGCCAAAAAAATGCAACAGTTAGTGTCGGATTTATTGGATTTCGAAAAGCAAAATCAAGGGCACGCTTCAATAAAAATCTGCCGGACGGACCTTTGCTCTTTTCTTTCAAAAGTAAGGGAGGATTTCTCTCAGTATGCAATATTCAGAAACATTTCGCTGTCTTTCAAATTGCCGCCTGTTAAAGTATTCGCAATGATGGATTATCGACAGATGCAGAGTGTTTTCTCAAATCTTTTAATAAACTCATTCAAGTACACTCCTGATGGCGGCTCCATCACTGTATCCCTAAACAGAAAAAGGACTGATGGCGATGATGGTAAGGCAGTTATTGTTATTTCAGATTCAGGCAAAGGAATTTCTGGAGATGCACTTGATAAGATTTTCGATCCCTTTTACCAAGATCCTTTAGGAAACTCATGGGAAAGACGCAATCAGGGTACCGGAATAGGACTTGCCCTTTGCAAGAGTATAATAGAGTTGCATCATGGAGCCATCAGTGTATCCAACAATGAGAAAGGAGGAGCTTCGTTTACTATCGAACTTCCCCTTGGTAATAAATGGTACTTGTCTGACCCCAACATTTCTGTTCTTGATGGTAATGATGAGGTTGAACTATCCAAAATAAATATAACAATACCGGAAGTCGATAGAATTGAGCAAAAGTGGGTGGATATGCCCACAAACCATAAAATGCTCATCGTTGAAGATGACCCGGATATGCAATCCATGCTCGTTTCCATATTCGAACATAAATATAATATCATAACGGCATCAGATGGTACCGATGGTTTGATAGTGGCCAAGCAATCTCAACCGGATATTATTATCAGTGATGTCATGATGCCGATAATGGACGGCATTACCTTTTGCGCAAATCTTCGAAAAGATTTTGAGACTTGTCATATCCCTATCATCCTACTTACAGCGCACACATCTCTAAAAAACAATATTGAAGGAATGGATATGGGTGCTGACGACTATATTTCAAAACCTTTCAGTATTGAACTTCTTAAAGCGAGATGTGAGAACCTTCTTGAAAACAGGAAGATGCTTCGACAAAAATTTGAAAAGGATTTTACAGGCGTTGATGATCTGGTAAAAACAGGAGCTGATAAAAAATTCATCTCTTCGGTTATCGATGTGATTAATGCTAACTTGTTCTCACAGAATTTAAACGTCAACATGTTGTGCCAGGAGCTGAATATCAGCAGAACCCTTCTTGACAAGAAACTCAAAGGTATTACCGGCAGTTCGCCACGAGAATTCATAGAGAACATTAAATTGAAACAGGCAGCCAGACTACTGAAAGATAGTGACATGAATGTTTCTGAGATAGCATATGAACTTGGGTATAGTTCCCCGAAGTATTTTACATTACGTTTTAAGAAGATGTTCGGCGTAACACCTACCGACTATAAGAAGTAGTGTTATTCTTTATTTGGAATGTTCCCGCTGATGGCTACGCAAAGGTTGAAAAGATAATCAAAGAGGCAGGGGAGTAGGGTTAATCTTTTCCGCCTCCTTGTACAAATTTTTCGATAAGCGCATTGACAAGCTCCGGTTTGTCTGTATTGGTATTATGTCCGGCGCCCGGAATCCATTCCAATTGGAATCCGGTTTTGGATGCCCAC
>FZPS01000042.1_pt15 | contig 20030 bp, 19 predicted proteins | sample 1817821 | NCBI WGS metagenome assembly FZPS01 (sample SAMEA104158645, study PRJEB21678) | metagenome | place: Germany | collected 2015-04-21
CCGACACCCGGTTGGCATAACGGGTAAGAATATTGCCCACGGCAATCTGGTCGCCGTCGCGCATTCGAAAATCGGGAAACTGAAACGCATACACCGTATATACTTCCATTTCGCTTGCCCCTTTGCGACGCAGTACCACATTTTCTTTATACGCTTCGCCCCGGAAGCCGCCGGCAAAACGAATCAGGTCGTCCAGCGTTTCGTTCTCCTTCATCTCGTACCACATGGGCCGTTTCACCTCGCCCGTTATCTGAGCCAGCACACCGTAGGGGTCCACCTTAATGATGTCGCCGTCGCGCAGCGTAATATCCCCCGCATCGTTTCCGTGCATCAGGTAGTCATAAATATCGATTACCGCCGCCGTCTTACCGGCACGAAAAACACGGATCGTACGCAAACTCCCAATTCTGTTGATGCCGCCTGCCGCATACAGTGCATGAAAAGCCGAAGCAAACGACGACAGCGTGTAGGTGCCCGGCGTCACCACTTCACCCATCACATTCACACGGATGGTACGCACATTTCCCACCGATATGGCCAGAAAAGTACGTGGTTGCGGCGAATCCAGATCGGAATAAATCGTGGAAAAAGCATTGCGAATATGTGCCGTTGCCTGATCCACCTGCATCCCGCTGAGCTGAATGCGCCCCAACCCCGGCACGGTGATATGTCCGTCGGGAGCAATGGTGTAACGCACATTCAATTCGGAATTGCCCCATATATCGATGATCACCTCATCGCCCGGCCCCAAAATATAGTTGGCCGGCGTAGGCATATTCATGTTCGGCTCAAAAGTGAGGTTATGGGTCGAGAAAAAATCCTGCCCGAAAATGCGGTTTTCTTGCGGAACCAACTCTTCTGCCCCCCTCCCCAGGGGTGCCACCACCACTTCCGGAGTCCGCCCCGCTTCCTGCATGATACCCGAGGTGGCAGGTGTAGCCAAATCCCGACGGCTGCCATATTGTGCTTTCAAGCGTTGCAGTTGTTCCACCGTAACCCCTTTTTTCGTCAATTCAAGGTAGATTTGTTCCTGCGTCATCCCGGCATTGCTGTAGTTCATCATCTCCCGCAAAATCTCTTCATCGCTCATTTGCGCAAAAAGAGAGATCGAAATACACAGAAAAGCCGCAATGGCCCAATAAATAGGTGTCAGTCGCTTCATAATATGTTATTTGTGTCTATTCAATTGCGTTACATCGGTCGGATTATATCGACTCGAAACGATATTCGAAACAAAATTAATAGATTATTTGAAAAACACCCCATATTTTCTCTAAAATTTTCCGTTGGGAGCAAAAAATTTTTTTATTCCCCGTCGGATTTCCCGAAGAAAACAAAAACATCGTTATTCCCATTTTTTGATAACATTCTTTAACAAATAAGGCCAATTTACCCTCAACATACCCTTAATTTTTGTACGAAAAAGCATCAACGCGTGCTTATCGGATTTTTTGACAAAAAATTCATTTTTCCCAAGCGCATCCGATTTTTCGACGAGGGATGATTAGGAGCAATTGTTAACGCCCGTTTTCCGAAAAAGGATATCGTTTTCATGCGTTCCAACCCCGTTTTCCGACGAAAGATAAAATTTTGCTCCGTCGCCGTCAAAAAAATCCATCCGGCCGCAAAACCGTTCCCGGAACAATACATACACTCAGCCATAAGACAAAAGCAGGCAAATTTTTCGTCAGGAAGCCAATAAACGACAGACAGGTACACCACAAGTATAAAAAAGGTAAACACACACCCTTTTAACAATAAAAAGGGCACTATGCAAAAATAATTAACTATATTTGTAGCGCCAAAAACTGAAATTGGTTCTATATGGACAACGCACTCAAATGGTACGCGGTTTACACACGCTCGCGGTTTGAAAAAAAGGCCGCCGAATGTCTTTTTTGCCCGCATCAATCACCACCGTTATTATAAGGTATTGGACACGCCGGGAGTCGTGCGCTACGTTTTTTTCGACGGCAAGCCCGCCGTGGTGCGCGACGAGGAGATCGAAACGCTGAGTTGATGGTTGTTGACGATTGGAAAGTGGCAAGAAAAGAAGAGTAGAACCCGGTAGTTGGCAGATAAGGGTGAAAAATTTTTTCGCCCCTATTTAATATAGAATACATTATAATGAGAAGGAGTAGGTCCTATGACACCATCGCTTATGGGACTGAAAGGGCGAAGCTGTGAAAAAAGAATTGAAATTTCAACTAAACTGATTTACTATGAATCGTTCCTTTTTACTTGTTTTATTCCTCACTCTTTGGGTACAACTAAGTTGTACTAAAGAAGAATATAGCATTGGTGAATCCGTTGTAGTAACCGGAATTGTTACTGACAGGGAAACCGGCAACCCCATACCAAATGTGGTTATAAGCGACGGCTATTCTACAACCTTAACAACAGAAAACGGAGTTTATTTTCTGAAAAGTCATCCCGATGCCAGACACATATTTTATTCTATACCGGAAGAATATGAAGTTCCACTCAAAGGTGGTGCTCCTTGTTTTTATTCCGAAATAGATTCACAACATGATACGTGTGTAGTTAATTTCAATCTTACGCCTCTAAAAAATGGTATTGAAAATGAATTCACCCTTTTTTGTGTAGCTGATCCACATTTATCAACAAATAATAATGAAAAAAGATTCAAAAGTGAAACTATTGAAGATATAAAAAAGGAAACAAAAAAATATCCCATAAGTTATGGAATTACTTTAGGGGACTTAGTTTCTAATACCCCTGAATTTTTCCCAATTATAAAAAAAGAATTTTTAAACACAGAAATATCTTTTTTCCACACCATTGGCAATCATGATCATTTAAAATCTGAAAATAACCCATTAAAGGCAGTTGCAGATTTTGAATATCATTTTGGTCCAGTAAATTACTCTTTTAATCGAGGGAAAGCTCATATTGTGGTAATGAATAGCGTTTTGTATAAAGGGAGTGACATCTATAAGGGGGGATTTACTAATGATCAAATTTCTTGGCTGCAATCAGATTTGAGTCATGTACCAAAAAATAAGTTATTGATTATATGTGTTCATATACCTATTCTCAGTAGCAATAACATTTCAAATGAGAAAAAATTTATTGATATTGTAAAACAATTTAATGAAGTACATATTATGTCCGGACATTTCCATCGAAATAAAAATATCTTATATGAAAATGCCAATATTTATGAACATATAACAGCTTCAGCTTCCGGATTATGGTGGTCAGGAACGGTTAATTATTGTGGTGCACCAAATGGATATGCGGTTTATCAAATAAAAGACAATACAATAAAAAATTGGTATTACAAATCCACCCGATTCGATTCAGATTATCAAATCAGAATGTATACTCCCTATACGCTAGGTGATACAGAAGGTTATGTTGTTGCCAATGTGTGGAATGCCGATCCTTCGTGGAAAATCGAATTGTATGAAAATGGTATAAATAAAGGTCAAATGGAACAATTCACAGATTATGATCCGGGAACTTACGAGTTTTTAAAATCGAGAGGAACGACAGAGTTCTCTAATTTGTTAAGTAAAACTGATCATTTATTTAGACTAAAACCTAGCAATCCTTCTGCTTCATTTTCAATAAAATCCATGGATAAATTTGGTAATATATATTATCAAAATGAGCCATTCGATAACGTGAAAATATTAAAAAGCTATTGATACCTGACCGTGCTGATAAAGCCATAAATCAGCTAAAAAGTTACTAATATAAAAATGCCTTCCTCCAAAAGTCAACGCATAGCAAAAAATACACTTTTCCTCTATTTCCGGATGTTAATAACCATGTTGGTTAGCTTATATACATCCCGGATTATTTTGAACACACTAGGCGTCGAAGACTATGGTATTTACAATGTTGTTGGGGGAGTTGTAATGATGTTCTCCATTATAAATGGAACAATGGCTACGGCTGTTCAACGTTTTATGAATTATGAAATGGGGAAAAAAAATGAAGAAAGACTTAAAACGGTTTTTAACATAAGTATTGTAATTCACATAGGCATAGCACTGATTGTATTAATTTTATTGGAATCAATCGGCGTTTGGTTCTTGAATAATAAGATGAATATATCGCCTAAAAGAATGAACGCCGCAAACTGGGTTTTGCAATTTTCTACTTTTTCATTTGTGGCAACCATTTTAAGTGTACCCTACAACGCGGCAATTATTGCCAACGAAAAGATGAAAGCCTTTGCCTTTATTAGCATTCTAGAAGTATCATTCAAACTTCTGATTGTATTTTCTTTAAGCTGGTTTAGTTTTGATAAATTAAAACTCTATGCTGTTTTAATGTTTTTATTATCTGTATTGTTGAGGATAGTTTATGGAATTTATGCAAAAAAAAATTTTAAAGAATGTCGTTTTCAGTGGAAATGGGATAAAAATATATTTAAAGAAATGACTGCTTTTGCCGGATGGAATATGATAGGTGTTTCTTCCTCTATCTTAAGAACACAAGGAGTAAATATTGTTTTAAATATTTTTTACGGAACTTTTGTAAATGCTGCAATGGGTATAGCCAATCAGGTTAAAAGTGCGATAGAAAATTTTACCAATAATTTCATTGTTGCCTTAAATCCGCAAATCACGAAGAGCTTTGCTTCGGGGGACAAAAGTTATTTGATGACATTGGTCTTTCATGGTAGTAAATATGCTTTCTACTTATTGTTATTTATTTCTTTACCAATTATTTTAGAAGCTGAAATTATTTTAAAACTTTGGTTAAAAACAGTTCCGGAATATGCGGTTATTTTTGTAAGATTAACGCTTGTTGTTAGCCTCATTGAATCACTATCAAAAACTTTAATTCAAGCAATGTTCGCAACCGGAAAAATAAGAGACTACCAATTGATGGTGGGAAGTATAACCCTTTTAAATTTACCACTATCTTTACTTTTTTTATACTGGGGATACCCACCTCAAGCAGTTTTTATTATAGCCATTATTATTGCAATAATATCATTGTTCGTCAGGCTCACTATGCTTAAAACAATGATAAATATACAGGTGAAAAATTTTCTATACAAAGTTGTTATTAATGTGATAATAATTTCAATATTATCTGCTTTAATTCCGACAGCTATACTTTTTTCATTGGAGCCAGGATTTAAACGCTTACTTTTAGTAACTTTCACAAGCATATTAAGTACAACTTTAATGATTTACATTATCGGCCTGACTGCTAAAGAAAGAAATTTAATAAATAACAAAATAATCACCGCAATCAATAGATTAAAATAAAACAGAATATTATGTACACCGATGACAAGTTACTTCTTCAAATTATTTCTTTGCTTAAAGCCCATAATATAAGCAGAATTGTAATCAGTTCAGGGACAAGACATTTTCCTTTAATTCATTCTTTAGAAAATGATAGCTTTTTTAAGCTTTATTCTGTGGTTGATGAGAGAAGTGCTGCTTTTTTTGCTTTAGGACTTATACAAAAAACAAATGAACCGGTCGGAATAAGTTGTACGTCAGGATCTGCAATAACAAATTATGGTTCAGCTGTTAGTGAGGCATTTTATCAGCATCTTCCTTTACTTTTAATCACTGCCGATCGTATTCCTGAATTATTAGGGCAATTAGAAGATCAAATGATTGAACAGAAAAAAATGTTTAATGGCTTTATAAAATACAATGGCAACCTGCCCATTATTGAAAATAGTACCGATGAATGGTATGCAAATCGGATAATCAATGAAGCAATAATAGAACTCAATCATCATGGTAAAGGACCGGTTCAAATAAATTATCCCATAAAAGAACATAACAAAGACAAATTTCAAACACCTAATTTACCAGCAGCGAGAAAAATTACCCATCATACAGCCGAAATAGATAAAAATTTATGGGAATATTTTTCCGAAAAGCTTACTGATAAAAAAATACTGATTATATGGGGGCAATCTGTTTCTTTAACTGAGACGTTAATTAATGGGTTGGATAAATTTTGTGAATTATATAACTGTGTAATTTTAACTGATAAAATTTCGAACCTACATCACCCCTATGCAATTGAAAATGCGTTCATTACACTCAAAGCTTTGTCATTGAAAGAAAGAGAAGGGTTGTTTCCTGACCTTGTAATTTCAATTGGAGGCAACATTGTGTTCAACAATGAAATTAAAAGTTTCTTAAAATCGAAAACCAGCGATTTCGAAAACTGGCAGGTTGGACCAGGTGATAAAATAATTGACCCTTACCGGAAACTGACAGAATGGTTTGAAATGAATGAAGACACATTTTTTCAAAACATTACAAATTTCAGCCAGCAAGATAATGCAATAGAAAAACTATATTTAAAAAAATGGGTAGAAATAGCTGAATCGATCGAAGAACCCAAACCTGCATACGGTCAATTGTATGCTATTGGAAAATTGATTAAATCAATACCTGACAATTCAATTATACATTTGGCCAACAGCAATACCATACGAATGGGACATATGTTTAAGTTTAACCCCACTATTGCCTGCTACTGCAACAGGGGGGTAAACGGAATAGACGGCTGTATGTCAACGGCGGTAGGTTATGCTTCGGAATCTCAAGAACTGAACTTCTTAATTATTGGAGATTTGGCTTTTTTTTATGATATGAATGCGTTGTGGAATAGACATCTCACCAAAAATTTACGTATCTTACTCGTAAATAATGAAGGTGGTGCTGTAATACATATTCCTTTCGATGAAGAAATAGGGAAAACTCTACCTGCCTATACATCAGCCGGGCATAAAACATCTGCCAAAGGATGGGTAGAATCGCTAGGTATAAAATACATTTCAGCACATAATCAAAAAGAAACCGATAAAGGAATTGAATTATTAATTGACAAAAATGAAGATAGGCCAATTTTACTTGAAGTTTTTACAAAGAAAGAAGACGATGTGCGTATCTTCAAAGAATATCTTTCTAAAATTAACCGAACTACATTAGATGAAAGAGTAAAAAGAAAAGCCAAGTCCATGATATCCAAATTACTAAAATAAAACTCCAAGTTTTGATTAAAATATGTTGAGTAACATTGTTTATAAAATAGTACCAATCAAAATTAAACAAAAGTTCAAGGATTGGTTATACAAACGTTTTGGTTTTCTAAACGTAACTCGTCCCTATACTATACAAATTCAAAACGAAGGACGGTTTAAAAATCAAATTGCTATTGTAACCGGAGGTTCAGGAGCTATTGGAAGAGCTATCTGTTGTCGACTTGCTGCAGAAGGTGCAATAATTTATGTATGTGGGATGACCGAATCAAAAATAAATTCTGTAGTAAAAGAAATAACCGATTTTGGTGGAACAGCTCATCCTTGCAAGCTAGATATTACTGAAGCAGAAAGCATTACAGAACAGTTTAAAATAATTGTGAATAAACATGGCAGAATTGACATATTAGTAACAGTAGCAGGAGGAAGTGCCCGGGAAAAAAGTAATTTTTTAGTGAATCAAGATCTTGATGTAATTGAAAATATACTTAATATCAATCTTAAAGGGACTATACTTTGTGTTCGAGAAGCAGCCAAACAGATGATTAAACAAAATAGCGGGAAAATAATTACAATGAGTTCTACTATTGGGATCGGTGGAAAAGCTGGTTTTTCAGAATATGCTGCTTCTAAAGGCGGCATAATAGCGTTTGTAAAATCTTTAGCAATGGAACTGGGTAAATTTGGAATAAACGTAAATTGTGTATCTCCGGGAATTGTTCAAAGAAATCGAATAACAGAACAACAATTAATTAAAATAAAAAAAACCAATTACCTAAATAATTTTTGCACACCAGAAGACATTTCTAATATGGTAGCTTTTTTAGCATCAGACGAAAGTTCATTTATAACCGGCCAAAATTTTATTGTGGATGGTGGCCGAAGTTTGGGTTTAAAAGGAGATTAAAGTTATGAAAATCGGTATTCTTACCCAACCCTTGCATAAAAATTATGGCGGAATTTTGCAAAACTATACCCTGCAAAAGGTATTGAAAGATATGGGGCATGAAGTATGGACTATCGATAGGAATTTTAATTCTCACGGGTACCGTAAATACGCTTCTATAATCAAAAGAATCCTTTTGAAACCTTTTAATAGAAATGCCCCCATTCGGGTATGGCCGACTAAAAAAGAAGAAGAAATCATCACACAATATATAAGGGCATTCATTAAAAGCAATATTCAATCAACTGAAAAAATAACGGCTACTAAACAATTGACCCGGTTGCATCAAAAATATGCTTTTGAGGCTTACATCGTTGGCAGCGATCAGGTATGGAGACCTCGATACTCTCCGTGTCTTACGAATTATTTCCTGGATTTTGTAGAATATGATAGTCGAGTGAAAAAAATTGCTTATGCGGCATCTTTTGGTGTTGATGAGTGGGAATTTACCCAAGAACAAACAAAAGAATGTGCCCGGCTCGCCAAAGAATTTCATGCCATATCGGTAAGGGAGGATTCGGGAATAGAATTGTGCAAAAAATATTTAGGCGTGGATGCCGTTCATCTGTTAGACCCCACCCTATTATTGAGAAAAGAAGATTACCTGTCCATAATAAACAATGGTAACACAACGCCAAGCAAGGGTGATTTATTCGTATATATCTTAGACAAAGACGAAAAGAAAACCAATATTGTAAATAAAGTTGCAAAAGAAAAGAATTTAACTCCCTTTAAATTGCTCCCAAAACAATTCCTAATTGAAGCAAACAAGAGCGAAATAGAAAAATGCATTTACCCACCCATCGAACAATGGTTGCGTGCTTTTATGGATGCAGAATTTATCATCACCGATTCCTTTCACGGGACCATTTTTTCTATTATATTTGGGAAGCCGTTTCTTGTCGTTGGCAACAAAAAAAGAGGGATGTCGAGATTCAATTCCTTATTGGAAATATTTCAATTGGAAGAAAGAATGATAAATGAAAATGATGAGTTTGATTTTTCCATTTTAAGTAAAAAAATCAATTATAGTGATATTTATGCAATATTACAGAAAAAACAGCAAGAGAGTATTCTCTTTTTAAAAACATATTTGATGTAGAACAATTTAAATATCTCTTCTTAAAATAGCAAGCCTAACGCATTCTTAAAAAAATATTATGCCCAAAACGCCTAAAGTATCAGTAATTGTTCCTGTTTATAAAGCAGAAAAATACATCGAAAAATGTGTGCGCTCTCTTTTTGAACAAACATTAGATGATATGGAATATATTTTCATAAATGATTGCACGCCGGATAAAAGTATAGAAATATTACACAAGGTTTTAGAAGAGTATCCGAAAAGAAAAGGCCAAGTAAAAATAATTCACCATGAAACGAACAAAGGAATTGCCACATCTCGAAATACCGGGCTCAACGCTACAACCGGAACTTATATAATCCATTGCGACAGTGACGATTGGATCGAACCAAACATGTATGAAACAATGTACAATAAAGCTGTTGAAGGCAATTATGATATTGTTTCGTGCGATTATTTTATTGATAGCAAAAATAATAGCATATATAAAAACCAATTATCTTACAAAGATAATAATGAATATATTAAGGCTGTATTAGAAGGAAAAATCGGATCTTATCTATGGAACAAACTCACAAAAAAAAAATTATACAGTGATAACAACCTGTATTTTCCTGATGGCATTAATATTAGAGAAGATTTTCTTCTGGTGATTGAGCTTTACTATTTTTCCGGATGCGTATACCACATTCAACAAGCATTTTATCACTACCAAAAAAATGAAACTTCGATTACTTTACAAAATTTGGATGAAAATGTCAATCTAATCAACATGCGTATAGAAGCGATGAATTTGATAGAAGATTTTTTTATAAGAAATGATGCTTTAGAAAAAATTGAGCCTGAACTAAATATTGCCAAACTTCAACTTAAACATTTTTTTTTACAAAATACGGTAAATAAAAAAAAATGGATTGGATTATATCCTGATTCATCGAAATACATAAAGGACCTCCCTTACTCATTTCCATTAAAAATAGCACTGCATTTCGCTTCTAAAAATTCTATATGGGGATATGATATTTTTGTTCAAATTCAAAAAATGGGATCAATAATCAAACAATTTATTATTAGAACGTTGAATATAAAAAGCAATGAAAAAGGTAATAACATACGGAACATTTGATTTATTGCACGAAGGACATATCAATCTATTACGACGTGCTAAAGAACTTGGCGACTATCTTATCGTTGGAGTTACAACAGAAAATTATGACAAAAACCGCGGCAAACTCAATGTCCAGAAAAGTACCTTAGAAAGAATAGAAGATGTAAGAAATACCGGCTTTGCAGATGAAATCATAATAGAAGAATATGAGGGGCAAAAGATTGAGGACATTCAAAAATACGGGGTTGATATTTTTGCAATCGGATCTGACTGGAAAGGTAAATTTGACTATCTGAATGAATATTGTCAGGTAATCTATCTTGAACGTACAAAAGGAATATCGAGCACCCAATTGAGAGGGGAAATTCATAAAATTATAAACCTGGGTGTAATAGGTAGCGGAAGGATAGCTAACCGTTTCATCCCTGAATCAAAATTTGTAAGCGGAATAAACGTAAGTGGTGTATATAATCCCATTTTGGAATATGCCGAACAATTTGCCGAAAGTCACGAATTGAGTTTCTATACTGACAATTTTGATGAATTTATATCAAAAGTTGATGCTGTTTACATAGCTTCCCCTCACCTTACTCATGGGGAATATATTCGAAAATCGCTTCAAAACGAAAAACATGTATTATGCGAAAAACCATTAGTTTTAAGTAGCAATGAAGCACGTGAACTATATGAGTTGGCAAAAAATAAAAATCTGGTTTTGATGGAAGGAATTAAAACAGCCTATGCTCCGGCATTTCAACAATTAATGGCAATTGTAAAAAGTGGCGCCATTGGCACAATAAAAGATATTGATGCTTCGTTTACTAAACTTTCATCAGGTCCATTAAGAGAATTGTCTTCACAACAGGCAGGAGGCAGTGTTACAGAACTGGCTTCTTATCCATTATTACCTATTATAAAACTGCTGGGTACAAATTTTAAAAATATGCAGTTTTTTTCTTACTATAATGAGGAAGGGGTTGATCTTTTTACACGCGGCATACTCCAATACGAAAATGCTATAGCAACCTTTAAAGTGGGGTTAGGAGTAAAAACCGAAGGTGAGTTAATTATTTCCGGGACAAAAGGATATGCATATGTACCCGCCCCGTGGTGGAAAACCGAATACTTTGAATTGCGATATGAAGATTTAAATAAAACAAGAAAATATTTTTCGAAATTCGAAGGTGATGGGCTTCGATATGAAATCAATGAATTCCTTTCTCACATTAACAATCCGGGGCGAAATTATTTAAAAGTAAAAAGTGAGGAATCCGCAACCATTATTGAGATCATTGAAAATTTCAAACAAGGGGAAAATGTTTTAAAGATTTGAATTATCAAAATGCATTTGATTCTTCGTCTATCAACTTTTCGCTTAAATAAAATTCAAAATAAGTTTGTATGAATTTAACAACTATTTTTGTAAACTACATTAGCAAATTTTGTTTATTTGTTTTAATGACACCAATTTACTGGATATCTAGGTTGGTGCCTAAAAATAAAAACATATGGATTTTTGGTGCATGGTTTGGAGAACAATACAACGACAACAGCAAATATTTATTTGAATATGTAAATCAATATCAGCCACAAATAAAAGCTATATGGCTATCCAAAAATAAAGAGGTTATCAATCGAATCAGAGCAAAAGGATATATTGCTTACCATAGCTATTCAATAACTGGATTTGCTTACTCTTCATTAGCCAAAATATGTATCGTAAATCATGGAATTGTTGATGTTAATAAATTTGTTCCCCCATCCCTTATTATCAATCTTTGGCATGGAATTCCTTTAAAAAAGATTATGTATGACGATTTAATCAATAAATCCAATTCTAATATCTACATTAAAAATTTGAAAAAGATAATTTTCCCTTTTACAAGATATCCCGAAAATTCCAAAATGATGATAGCTTGTGCCCAAGAAGATCAAAAAAATATTTCTACCGCGTTTAAAATACCCATTCAAAATGTTAAAATAACAGGATACCCACGTAATGACGCCCTATTCATTAAAAAAATGACAAAATCATCAGAGAAATTTAATGTATTATATGCTCCTACGCATAGAAGGGGAGGAAAAATTAATATTGCCAATTTACTTTTAAATGATATATTTGAAATAAATAAGAAATTAAATTCTATAAATGGATATTTAAATATTAAATTGCACTTTTGTCATCAAAATGAATCTCGTCATTTGGAGAGTATTATTCAAAAAAATCACCTTAAAAACGTCAAAGTTCTCAATAATAATAATACAAATGGCGACATTTATAGTTATCTAAACAATTTTGATGTTTTAATTACAGATTATTCAAGTATTTATTTCGATTATTTACTCACAGATAAACCTATAATTTTTGCTCCATTCGATTATGATGATTATATCAGCAATGACAGAGAACACTACTATGATTATAATGCAGTTACACCAGGTCCAAAATGTATCAATTGGGAAGAAGTATGCGAATGGATAAAATCTTTTAAAGAAAATCCTTTTCTTTACCAAAAAGAAAGGGAAATAATAAAGAACAAATTTCATATGTATAAGGATGGCAATAGTGCAAAAAGAGTAAGCAATGAAATTTTAAAAATTATCAGCCAAGAATCAAGGAAAAAGAAATAATTTGTTTCGATTTTATCTGATAATTTAATAATCTAATAATTAAATTAGATTAGCAGAATTTATAATACAACTATTACACATTGATTCATGATCGAAAGTCATCTAATTATAAAAAAACACTATATCTCATTAATCTTCTTTTCTCTTGTTGTTTTATTTCTTACGAGACAAATAATACTTATGAGATATTCATTTGTAATAAATATCTTTTTATTGCTTTTTTTTATAATAAATTCAAAATCTATTATTCGAAACATCAGTAGTAATATACTTATAAGAACAACAGTATCTTTTATTTTAATACTGCTTCTTTTAATGGTATTATACTCGTTATGTTTAGGAAATGAACCCTTATTGATCGCTAGATTTTTTATTATCCTTGTATCACTTTTGTTGGCATATTTCGTTAAACCTCATGTTGAATATATATCTATATTTGTCTTTTTTATTACTTTACAGGCTTTATTAGTGATAACTTTTGAATTAATCTTAATCCTATTCTTCGATTATGAAAGTTACCTCCCTATAAGAATGTATTTTTTAAACAATAACCTAGGTGACATTTATACCATAAATGGTAATTTTTGGAAAATTCAAATCAGAGGAAACGCACTTTTACCTTTTGCTTTTTTTATATCAATGATCTACTATGAAGGGAAAAAAAAGAAATTTTTCTCAGGGATATTTTTATTAGCAATCTTATGTGCTGGAAATTTTGCTTTTATTCTTGGAACAATATTATTTACAGTATTATATTATATGTATAAAACAAAATGGACTATACAAAAAATAGCACAGAATAGTTTATTCGGCATAATGTTCTTTCTAATTGTTAGTATTCCTTTATTTAATTATTTTACAAAGGTGGTGAAATATAAATCAATAAGCTCAAATCCAATACGAATAGATCAGGCAAAAGTTTTGATTAATAATATGAATGAAAATTTGGGAACAATCATATTTGGACAGGGACTTGGAAATGTTTTAAATGTCAAAACACAATGGAGAGATTATAGTGGAGATATATATTTTGAATTACAATCGTTGTATATACTAAATCAAGTTGGTATTTTGTTTTTTGTTTTGTATGTAATAGTAAATATAATTTTTACCAAATATAGTATAAAATATCCTCAATTATTAATTGCTTATTTTAGTTATATATTTTATGCATTTTTCAATCCATATTTTTTAGATACCAACCATATAGTAGTAATCATAATTTTATTAAGTTTAAAAAAGATTTTTGATGAAAAAAATATACTCAATAGTTGTTACATATAATCCGGATTTAAAAGATCTAAATCAAGCGGTCGAAAGACTAAAAAAGCAAACAGATAAAGTAGTAGTTTGCAATAATTCTAGCTTCAATATAGAATTTGAGGATGAAAAGGTAAAAATATTCAATCTGAAAGAAAATTTAGGTGTTGCAAAAGCTCAAAATATAGGAATGAAATGGGCATTTGAAAATGGAGCTGATTTTATACTACAAATGGATCAAGATAGCATTCCTGATGAGAATTTAGTAAAAAATTTACTTAATTGTTATGATGAACTGACAAGAAAAGGTTATAAAATTGGACTTGTTGGCCCTCAGGATTATGATAAAGATTCCAAAGAAATAAATAAAGCAAGAGTAAGGAAAGGAACATATATAGATGGCACAAATTATGTTTCGTTAGAACAAACTCTAAGTTCTGGAAGTTTGATATCAAAAAATGTTTATGATATGATAGGGGGAATGGATGATGATCTTTTTATTGATGCTGTTGATAGTGAATATTGTTGGAGGATGAGAAAAAATGGTTTTTTAGTTGTTAAAAATAATAATGCTTTACTAGCTCATAAATTAGGAAATGGAAAGAAAACGATTATGGGTTTTTTACGTATTGGCATTTCTGATCCTATACGTCATTACTATCAAGTTCGAAATACTTTACTTTTATTTAAAAGAGATTATACCCCTAATTACTGGAAATATTCTGGACTAGTGAAAATTATATTTAAACTTGTAGTTTATCCAATTATTTTAGATCATGGGTATGAAAGATTCCGATATATTTTATTAGGAATAAAAGATGGACTACTTGGAAAAAGTGGAAAACTTAAATAAAAATATAAACTCGAAAATTTATCAATTCCATATATTCTCAAATATAATCAAAACAATGAACCTCTCTGTATTAATGTCGGTTTATTATAAAGAAAAACCGGAATATCTGCAACAAGCGTTAGAAAGTATATGGGATAAGCAAACCTTAAAGCCGGATGAAATAATTTTAGTGGAAGATGGAAAATTAACTCCTGAACTTTATCAAATAATAGAAAAATGGAATAAAAAAATAAACGGAAAATTGAAAAGAATTCCTTTGCAGGAAAATGGAGGGCTTGCAAAAGCTTTAAATACAGGAATTAAACATTGTTCAGGTGAATATATCGCCAGAATGGATTCGGACGATATTTGTGATCCTGCAAGATTCGAAAAACAAATATATTTTTTCCAAAATAATCCTGATGTTGATGTTCTTGGCAGTGCTATTCGCGAATTCAATGAAAATTCTCAAAAAGTAAATTTTAGATATTATCCGGAAAATACATCTAAAGCCATCAAATACATTGTTAAAGCCAGTCCTTTTGCTCACCCAACCGTAATGTTCAGAAAAAAAATATTTGATGAAGGAAATAAATATCCGGAAAAATATAACACAAGTCAAGATGTTGCTTTATGGTTTCAATTATTAAAACAAGGATATAATATGGCGAATCTGGAAGATATATTGCTTTATTACAGAATATCGGATGATTTTTATAATAGAAGATCCAAGGCAAAAGCGATTAATGAATTTAAAATTTACTGGACCGGCATAATAAATTTATATGGATTCACATGGAAATTGATATATCCTATTTTAAGACTTGGGTTTCGATTTTCCCCAAAATTTATTGTTCAAAAAATCTATACAGGCAGAATGAGAAAAAATCTTAATAAGAGCTGAATATTAAGTTTTCGGAATAGAAATATCTTTATGAGTTGTTTAAATTGGAATAAAAATGATCAAATATCTTGTAACAGGAAGTGCGGGTTTCATTGGCTTTCATTTGATTGAGCGATTGTTAAAAGACAAGGAATGTGATATAGTAGGATTAGACAATATCAACAACTATTACGACGTAAATCTTAAATATGCACGATTAAAAGCAAGTGGAATACCAATAAAGGAAATAGATTACAATAAGTTAGTGATCAGTGAAAATAATGAAAGATATCGTTTTATACGGCTAAATTTGGAAGACAAAAAAAATATTTTGCAGCTATTCGAAAATGAAAAATTCGATTTTGTTATTCATCTTGCAGCACAAGCAGGTGTGCGATATTCATTAATTAATCCGGAAAGTTATATCCAAAGCAATGTCGTCGGATTTCTGAATATATTGGAAGGATGTAAGCAGGAAAAGGTAAAACATTTAGTGTATGCAAGCAGTTCGAGTGTATATGGTCTGAACACCAAAGCACCTTTTTCAACTTCGGATAATGTAGATCATCCCGTTTCTCTTTATGCCGCAACCAAAAAAGCAAATGAACTGATGGCTCATACCTACAGCTATTTGTATAACGTGCCGACAACCGGCTTGCGGTTTTTTACAGTGTATGGTCCTTGGGGAAGGCCTGATATGGCTCTGTTTAAATTCACAAAAGCGATTCTTAATGATGACCCCATTGATGTGTATAATAATGGAAAGATGATAAGGGACTTTACTTATATCGATGACATAATTGAAGGCACTTATAAAGTAATCAACCATATTCCTCAACCAAAAGAAACAATGGATAATGATCCCTCAACCTCTATAGCTCCTTACAAAATCTACAACATCGGCAATTCATCACCGGTGACGCTTATGGATTTTATCACAGCTATAGAGAATGCACTCGGAAAAACGGCCAAGAAAAACTTTCTGCCGTTACAACACAGAGATGTAATAATGACTAATTCCGATGTGAGTGATCTGGAAAAAGATTTAGGATATAGACCTTCAACAAAATTGGAAGAAGGTGTGCACAAATTCATCGAATGTAAGCACCCGATTAAATACCCCTTGATTTATTCCTCATTAACTTTGGCGTTTATAATCTCGGTACAGAGATTCCAAACTTTACCGGTAATCGTTAGAGTATTATTAGAGTATTATTAGAGTATTATTAGATTCCTCTTTTTTCCACCTGTTAGGCAAGAGTGCCTTCAGGGTTTCATCATTTCCCGGTTTCTGAAGGTATGGCATTTTTGAGATTACATCATTAAGCCACTCTCTGGGGTTTACACCGGATTCTTTGCACGATGTAAGCAAAGAACAGATTACGGCAGTATTCTGAGCAGCTTCGTGGTTACCGCAGAACAAAAAGTTTTTCCGTGATACTGCTATCGGTCTGATGGCATTTTCTGCCAGGTTGTTATCTATTTTTAATCTGCCGTCTTTTAAATAATTTTTCATACGCGGCCATAAAGAGTAGGAGTAACTGATTGCTTCACCCATACGGCTCTTGGGTAATACAGTCGGATATGTTTTCTCCATCCACTTTTCAAAAGATAGCAATATAGGACAGGCAAGCTCATTCCTTTTTTACAGCGCTCATCAAACGACAGGTTCTGCTCATCTGCCATTCTTTCTATTCGGTAAAGTTGCTGTATCTGCTTTAATGCATATTCGGCCAGCGTTTTATTTTCATCCAACGCTGTTTCATATCGTCGCCTTATATGGGCCATGCAGCCGACAAGACATACCCGGTTATTACTTTCAAAAACATTATAGGAGCTAAACCCATCACTTTGAAGGTAACCTTCAAATGATTTTAATAAAGAACAGGCTGTTTCTCCGGATCTTGACCCTTCATCATAGTGAAAGAAAACCAGTTTCTTCATTACGGATCTTACCATCCAGAGGTACTCCTTTTTTGCATAGTGACCATCTTTGTTTATAACCGGCAGGGTTGTTTCATCAACCTGTATGTAGTCTGTATCTAAAACTTCTTCCTTCAAGACCTTGTATAGCGGACTGAGCAACTCACATGTGGGTTTAAACCATCCACTAAGGGTATTTGCAGGTATTTTTACTCCCAGATGATGAAACTGTTTTATCTGACGGTAAAAAGGCAGGTGATACTCATACTTCTGAAGCATTATCTCTGAAAGAAGGCTGGCTCCCGGGAGTCCTTTGTATATAGGTAGCAGTGGAAGCGGTGCTATTATTACGGCCGGGGTTTCTTCTGTTGAAGGTGTAAGATTGTCTTTTAATCCGTATTTTGGACGTACGATCTCTTTTACATAGAGTTTACCCGGTTCAAACTCCAGTGTTCGGGTACGTTCTTCTCCTATGCGTTTGTATTTGTCCCTGTCAACATCTTCCGGCTCAATCACTACTTCTATAACAGGTAGTCCTTCCAATAGCTTACGATTGGAACGAGCCTTTTTTCTGTTAGCAGTACTCGCCTCAATCTGTTTTTCTGCCGCAATGCGTTCTGCCTCTATTTCTTCCAGGCGTTTGCGCTCATCCTGTGGCGTTTCAAATAAGTTTAGCTGATTAGGATCAAGACCGGATAACTTTTCGCTTTTACGTCCGTAAAACTGACGGGTAAACCAGGCTATTTGTGAAAGGAGCTTATCTATCTTTTGTTGCAGGTTAGTTAACTGTTCTGCCTGTTTAGCATTAGCCTCAGAGAGCTGACGGATTTGTTCCGCCTGCGATTTTATTAAGAGCGCTGATGCTTCCGACTGATCCATTTTAAGGGCTTTTATTTAGTCGTAAAGATACTGAAAAACCTTGAATCAGACAAGCTTTCAGAGCAATATTTTATACTTTTATTTAAGTTTTTTACCGGCGATTTCTAAGCGCTTTTAGTCGCTTCAACCTGTTGTTTGGATCATCCTGTATTCCTTCAACCATCATAACCAAATCTGTCCAGCTCATGGGGTATGACCGGCTCTCTTTATCATATCCGGGCAAACGAAAGGTTCCCTCTTCAAGTCTTTTCATGTATAGAACCAGACCTCCGTCTTCAGCATGCAGGATTTTCATAGTGGTGCGGGTTCTGTTTATGAAAATGAAACAGTCACCCATACGAACATCATATCCCATTTGGTTCTGTACAACTCCGCACAGCGAGTTCATCCCTTTGCGCATGTCAGTTTTCCCCGGACAGAGAAAATAGCGCATTGTATCATTTAGACAGAACATGTGAAGAGCAGATTTGAGCGAGTAAATTAATAGCGGCTTCTGTTTGAGTAATGCCTATAAAACTGACCTGGATACCACCCGGAAGTTTTATTCTGATCTCTCCTTTATTATTACCCGATGTAGCAGCTTTACGTGCAGGCTTATTTTCCGGAAGATTAAAGCTGATGGGTGTCAGTTTATCCACAGCAGTCTCACCTGCATGATTATTGTATGGACGGGTTAATCCAAATTTGCTTTTCCAGTAATGAAAACTTGAAACAGTGTACGATTCATTGGAACAAAAATCTTTGATGCTTAAACCACTGCTCTGCTGGCGTTCTAGTATCACCATAAATTCTTCTTTGCTTATCGGCGTCATATATTGTTATGTTTGCCGGCAAAGATCAAAAATTAAGATGAATACTAAAACGGGAACTTTATCGGGTGCTTACCATCGAATGGTATCTTAACTACATGGCAGAATAAAATTTTATATAAAAATCTAAACAAAATGTCGCAAGTTGACTATTTGCGTAATTTTTAATTATCTTTGTCAATATTTTTGAGTTCTTTTTCCGGCTACCAACGGACAACATAAATAACAAATGATGGAGTATATAAGTATATTGGTACTGCTTCTTGCAGCGGAATTGATTTACTTTCGCGTTGCTCAAAAGTGGCACATCATTGACATGCCCAACGGGCGCAGTTCGCACACGGAACCTACGCTGCTGGGTGGAGGCATCATCTACTGGGTGACTGCGTTGATCTATTTTGCGCTGAATCCTTCGAAACAAACAGGCTGGATTTTTCTGGGTCTGACCGCCATTGCAGCCATAAGCTTTCTGGATGATGTGGTTGATGTAAGGCAGAAAATACGGCTGGTATTTCAACTGTTGAGCGTAACCTGTGTCTTTATTGCGATAAATGCATTCGGGAATTATCCGTGGTGGGTAATATTTCTGGGTTATTTCTTTTTTGTGGGTATCCTCAATGCGTACAATTTTATGGACGGAATCAATGGCATGACAGGCCTCTGTTCGCTGGTGATTCT
>FZPS01000045.1_pt56 | contig 20024 bp, 22 predicted proteins | sample 1817821 | NCBI WGS metagenome assembly FZPS01 (sample SAMEA104158645, study PRJEB21678) | metagenome | place: Germany | collected 2015-04-21
TCATAAAGGGTGGTATATACCAGGGCAAATTAAAGCAATTATGCCTGCCCGGGCTTAACTGCTATTCATGCCCCGGAGCTTTGGGCGCTTGCCCCATAGGCGCAATGCAGGCGGCGCTGACGCAAAGAAGCGGCAATAAACCAACCAACTACTTCCCGTTTTATGCTGTGGGAGCTGTAATGCTTTTCGGCGCAATATGCGGCAGGCTTGTTTGCGGCTTTTTGTGTCCATTCGGCTGGGCGCAGGAGCTTCTTCACAAAATACCTGCCGGCAAACTTAAAATAAACACATTTAAGGGCGACAAGGCATTACGCTATCTGAAATACGCCGTATTGGTTGTGTTCGTGTTCGCTATGCCGCTGTTTATTACAAACGCGTTCCCGTGGTTCTGCAAGCTTATCTGCCCATCGGGCATGCTTTTTGGGGGAATTCCTCTGCTCAGCGTGAACGAGGGGCTAAGAAGCGCCGCCGGCGGATTCACAATTTTGAAGCTGAGCATATTGGCTGTTATTATAATAGCTTCGATTATCATTTACAGACCCTTCTGCAAGTATATTTGCCCGCTGGGCGCTATCTACTCTCTGTTGAACAAGGCTTCGCTATACAGGGCTTACGTAAACGAAAACGCCTGCACGCATTGCAAAAGATGCGCTTCTGTTTGCAAAATGGGTGTTGACATTACAAAAACGCCTAATGCGCCCGAATGTATACGCTGCGGCGACTGCAAAGCGGCTTGCCCGAGCAATGCTATATGCTTCTCATTCGCTTCGAAAGAGAAAAAAGAGAAGAAAGCCAATCGCACACCTAAAATTCACTTCACGAAAAAGCCCATTCATACAGATTCCACAAAATAACTTTTCCTTATTTTCCCTCACTTGTGCTGTAAGGCATTTCATGGTATAATAGAATAAGGATAAATGTGCGCAGGAGGAAGTGATGATAAACTCAATGACCGGATTCGGCAGGGGTTCTGCGAGTTCAGACGGGAGAAGCATAACCATAGAGTTAAAAAGCGTAAACCATAAATATCTTGACTTGAATTTCAGGCTGCCCCGTTCGCTGAACTATTTAGAAGAAACGCTGAGAACCGCAATATCAGCTAAGCTTTCACGCGGGCATTTAGATATCAACCTTTCATACATGAACACGCGTGAGGACGCAAAAAGCATAACTCTTGACAGCTCGCTGATAGCACAATACATAGAAGCAGGAAACTCTGTCGCACAGCAGTTCAATGTTGAGAATGACCTGACTGTTACTACACTCCTGCGCTTTCCTGATGTTGTAAATATAGCGGATTCACAGGACGATGAAGAAGAAGTGAAGAAGCTTGCGTTAAGCGCAGTCTCGCAGGCGCTTTCCGAATTAGCAGCTATGCGCGTGCGCGAGGGCAACAACATTTATGAGGACATTATAGGCAAGTTAAAATACTTAGAGCTTTTACACAAGCAAATGCAGGAAAGGGCGCCTATGGTTGTAGCGCAATACAGTCAAAGGCTGCACGAGCGCATTAGTGCATGGCTGAACGAGGTAGATATTGATAAGGCACGCATAGCGACAGAAATTGCCCTGTTTGCCGACAGAGTAAGCATTGATGAGGAGCTTGTACGCATAAAATCGCATCTAAACGAGTTCAATGCAATGCTAAACTCTACGCTTCCCGTAGGAAGAAGCATGGACTTCTTAACACAGGAGCTGACACGAGAATTCAACACCATAGGCTCAAAGGCAAACGACTCGGAATTAGCGAAGATGGTAATTACAGCAAAGGCAGAGGTTGAGAAAATCCGCGAACAGGTGCAGAACATTGAATAATAAGACTGTGCATATTGGCTTTAATAATGCGGTTTTAACCGAAAAGATAATAGCCATAGTGAATCCGGATTCTAATCCTACGCGCAGAATTATTAACGACGCGCGCAACAACGGCAAGCTTGTTGACGCCACAGAGGGCAGACGCACGCGTGCAGTATTGGTTATGGACGGAGGGCTTATTGTGCTATCGGCGCTCATGCCCGAAACCATAGTCGCGCGAATTGAGAATGACGGCAATCCTAACAAAGATAAGGAGAACGCATAATGGACACAATCCCCGTTGCAAAGCGTGAGGGTGTGCTTGTAGTGCTTTCAGGACCATCGGGAGTAGGCAAGAACACCGTATTGAATGTAGTAGCCAAGATGGATTCAAACATAATGCTTGGCATTTCGGCAACCACGCGCCAGCCCCGCCCCGGCGAGGTTGACGGAGTGAACTATCATTTCAAAACAAGGGCCGAATTCGAAAAAATGATAGAGAACGACGAGTTTTTCGAATTTGCTGAGTACAACGGCAATTATTACGGTTCGCCCAAGGAAGAAGTGCTTAATTGGATTTCTGCGGGGAATGCGGCAATAATTGAAATTGAGGTGCAGGGGGCAAGCAAGGTTAAGCAAAAGTATCCCGAAGCGGTGTTCATATTCTTAGCACCGCCGTCAATGCACACGCTTATATCGCGTTTGCGCGGCAGGAACACCGAAACGGAGGAAAAGATACAAGCGCGCTATAAAACCGCTTGCTATGAAGTAACTCAGGCGTATAATTATGATTACATCGTGATTAACGACGACATACGAGAGGCTGCGAGCGAGATTATGCAGATAGTGCATGCCGAGCTTATGCGCGTTAAGCGAAATAAAGCCACCATCGACTTCTTCGTTGAAGAAGCTAAGCAAGACTGCAAAGACATATAAAGGAGTGATGTATATGATGTATAGACCACCTGTAAACGAATTGGAGGAAAAGGTAGGAAACAGGTATCTGCTTGTATCTGTTGTTGCGAAAAGAGCACATCAGATAATGGAGGAGTACGAGAACTGCTCTGACAACCAGGCACTTGTTGAAGCCATCAACGAAGTATATAACGACGAGCTGATTATCATTGCACAATGAATGTAGTATTGGGCATCAGCGGTTCAATAGCCGCTTATAAATCCGCCGAAATAATTCGACTGCTGAAAAAACGCGGTGCCGAGGTGAAGGTTATACTCACAAAAAACGGTGCCGAGTTTATTACTAAAAAAACTCTTGAAACGCTGTCGAATTATCCTGTCGCGTGCGATATGTTCGCAAAAATAGAGCACTATGATGTAGAGCATATTTCATTGGCAAAGTGGGCAGACATTGTATTAGTTGCGCCTGCCACAGCGAATATTATAGCAAAATTCGCTACGGGTATTGCCGACGATATGCTTTCTACTACCCTGCTGGCTGCTGTCGGGCGCGCGAAAATTGTTTTTGCGCCTGCTATGAACACGCAGATGTACGATTCTCCGCAGAATCAATACAATATGCAAAGGGCGCGTGAGTTCGGGGCGGAGTTTTTTGAGCCTTCATCGGGTGAGTTAGCTTGCGGCGACATAGGGCGCGGGCGTATGGACGAGCCTGTAAGCATTGTTAACGCGCTTTATGACATGTTCGAAGCAAAGCAGGACTTAAAGGGCAAACGCTTTTTAGTTACAGCGGGGGCGACAATAGAGCCTCTTGATCCTGTGCGCTACATAACCAACCATTCAAGCGGCAAAATGGGAATTAGCATAGCTAACGCGGCGGCAAAGCGCGGCGCTGAAGTTATATTGATAGCAGGAAGAACACAGGATATAAGGATTGACTCTAACATAAAAACAGTAAATATACTCACCTCGCAGGATATGTATGAAGCGGTGCATGAGCATATTATAAACGCTGATGTGTTCATATCCGCCGCGGCACCTGCAGACTTTACGCCTGAGGATTACAGCGAGCAGAAAATAAAGAAAAGCGGCGACGAGCTGATATTGAAGCTGAAAAAGACCAAGGATATTCTCAAATCAGTCGCGGATAATAAGGGCAAGCGCATACATGTAGGCTTTGCCGCAGAAACGGAGAATCTGCACAAAAACGCAGTAGCAAAGTTAAAAGCAAAGAATCTTGATATGATAGCCGCAAACGATGTAACCCAAAAGGGCTGCGGATTTGCGTATGACACAAATGCGGTTGAGTTGTTTTTCGCAGATGGTACGCATATAAACAGCGGACTTATGACGAAGAACGATTTAGCGCACTGGCTCATAAATCATATTGCTGAACGATTCTGAGTAAAGCATATCTTATCAATAGCGCGATAGAATTATTCTTGTCCCTCCAACATATAATATAGCAGCATAGACTTGGAGGGCGTTATGAAGAAAAAAGAGCACATATCGCAATTATTAACGAACATAATCATTCTGATTATGATTGTTGCGCTTTACCTGTTGACAAACAGCCCTCAGAATATCGCGGCTACAAGCACCTTTATTAAGTACAGGGGCAACAGCAGCAGAAACGCGGTCGCATTACAGTTTGCGGTATACTGGAACGCAAGCGCGTTAGACGAGACCTTGCAGGTGTTAGACGAAAGCGGAGTGAAGGCAACATTTTTTGTTTCGGGCGAATGGGCGGCAAGGAATCCCGATACGCTGAAAAGCATTTACGAGCGTGGACACGAAATAGGCACTTTGGGAATGTACGCGGATTCCATAAACGAGGACATTGCGCTTAACGATCTTATATGGGGCTTAGAGCAATCCATAAAAAACATTAAGGAAGCGTGCGGGACCGAACCCAGACTGTACTATTGCGGCTCAATGCCCGCATTGAAGGCTTCAAAAGCGGCTAAAGCACTTGACTTGGAGTGTATTCAATGTACAATAGATTTACTATGCTCACGCGGGAGCGCATCTGATATTGTGGAGCGCTCAAAAACCGCTAATGCAGGCAGCATAGTGCATTTGACGCCTACAAAGGAAGCGTTGGCTGCACTTCCTGATATAATTCAGCTATTTAGAGGCTCAAGCCTGAATATTTTAAGCACAGGCGAGCTTATTAACGATTAAACGAGGTAAATTTATGATTTTTAACGAAGTAACGGATAACGGAATACGCGTGGTAGGCGAGATAATGCCTTCATACAGGTCGGTGGCGTTGGGTATATGGGTATCTGCCGGTCCTGTTTATGAGTGCGATAACGAGAGGGGCATATCGCACTTTATTGAGCATATGCTTTTCAAGGGCACTAAGAACCGCACAGCCGAGCAGATTGCCGTAGAAATGGATATGCTGGGCGGAAACCTGAACGCTTTTACGGCTAAGGAATGCACCTGCTTTTATGTTAAGGTGCTGGACAAGCACTTGGCGACAGCCGCGGATATTTTAAGCGATATGCTGCACAATCCTAAGCTTGATAAGGAAGATGTTGAGCGCGAAGCAGGCGTTATATGCGAGGAAATTCTTATGAACGAGGATTCGCCCGAGGATGTTGCGCACGAAAAGCTTAGCGCAACATATTACGAGGGTTCGCCGCTTGCATATCCCATATTGGGAACATACGACAGCGTAAAAGCGATAACAAGCGAGGATATGCAAAGCTATATGGACAGAATGTATGTGCCTAACAACATAGTTATTGCCTGCGCGGGCAACTTTTCGCGAGACGAGCTTATTAAGATAGTTAATGAAAAGTTCTGCGATAAGAAAACGGGCGAAAATGTTTCCTGTGTTGAATCCTCAACCATCACGACTCGCAAGTTCGCCTCTGTTAAGAAGGATATTGAGCAGGCGCAGGTATGCCTTGCTCTGCCCGGATATTCTATAGACGACAGGCTGCAATATCCCTTACTGGTACTTAACAACTGCATAGGCGGCACTATGAGCTCAAGGCTTTTTCAAAGCATCAGAGAAAAGCGCGGCTTGGCGTACTCGGTGTATTCATTTGTTTCATCTTACAGCACATCGGGGTATTTTTCGCTTTACGCAGGCACGGGTGAAGCGCAGGCTAAGCTGGTTATCGAGCTTATGCTGAATGAGCTGAAAAACATAAAGGAATCAGGCATTTCAGAAGAGGAATTCACACGGAACAAGAACCAGCTTCGCGACAGCTTCATAATAAATCAGGAGTCAACGAGCGCACACTCCTCCGCACTCGGTAAAGCCATGCTTTTGCGCAACAAGGTGTTTTCGCCTGACGATGTGCTAAAAAGGCTTGAAGCCGTAACCATGGACGATATTCGCGAGGTAATAGACAAGACAATAGACTTCGACAGAATGGCGGGAGTAGTGGTGAGCAGGAATAAAGACAACATATTCGAAGGCATAGAAAAGCTGATAATGGAGTATAAGTAACAGTATTATGGGCTGTCGGACGGCAGCCTATTTTTTATTTTCTTTCAATATGGCGGCATCGCGCATGAGCCGCTTTTTATCTACATTTGAGCCTACATACTGCATCGCTTTTTCGATATCGCCTGACAAAATTCTGTCAAAATCAAATGCTTGGCGCACCTCGTCTGAGGGCTGAAGCGTACCCACAGCCTCATTATACGGGCAGGCGAACATACAGCGCTCACAACCTAAGTACATATTTACATTTTCCTTGACCCAGGTCGGATACTCGTCGTCCTCCATATAATAGCGCAGGCACTTACTTTTGATATAATCGTATGGCGTTTCACCTATTGCTTTACCGGGGCAAGCATCTATGCACGCCCTGCATTCGCCGCAGGGTTGAGCAGGCTCGTTATAGCTTAATGGGGCGCAAGTGTCAATAGCCACAGCGTAAAGCACTATTCTTGAACCGTACTCTTTCAGCCTAAGCAGTGTATTCCTGCCCACAGTGCCTATATTTGCGCTTACAACAGCCTTTTTTACGGGCAGGCTAACTCTTTTTGCTTGTATGCCTATATCATTCAGCCAAGTGATGAAATCTCTCAGCTTGTGATAGGATTCATTCGAAGCCAAGTAATAGCCGGAAACGACCTCGCCCTCGCAAAACGGCTTGTAGGGATACGCAAGCAGTAGTACGCAGGTTGTCCATCCGTATAAATCTAAGGGGTTTGAAACAAGCCTTGAATTTCCTGTTTCTATTGTTTTAGGCTGCGTGAAATAAACCTTTTCAAAGCCAAGACCTTTTGCTTTTGTTATTATATCATCATATAGGCTCATTGCTTTTTAGTTAATCGATTATAGATTTCGCCCGAAAGCGCAATCAGCTTGGTGTAGTTATTGTCCTCAGGGTAAACAGCGCAGTGTCGCAACAGCTCATGCTTTATCCTGCCCACTATAGAAGAAGGGCGTATATTGAGCGAGCGTATAATATCCGTACCGTTTACTGCTAAGTCCGCCATTGAAAACGGAGCGCCCGACGCACGCATCTGCATATATATATCACAGAAGCGCTCTGCTGAATCGACCTCTCTTGACGGGTTGCCCGAGCCGCGAATGTCCGCGCGCCTGAACTCAATCAGATCCAAAACTAATGCTTCGCCCCATGTCGCGAAACGGGTCTTTAATGTATTGTCCTTTGCCGTGCCTGCAATATCATACATATGAACGGAAATCAGCTTCACAACACGCTCAATAATATCATTTGAATAGCACAGCCTTTTTAGCGCGTCATGTGCCATAATAGCGCCCAATGTGTCGTGCCCGTGCATATTCTTGCCCATGTTCCTCTGATGAGATATCGGCTTGCCTACATCATGAAACAGCCCTGCAAGACGCATATACAGCACCGGCGGAGCTTCCGCGCACACATGAAATATATGCTCTAATACATCATAAACATGGTACTTGCGCCTTTGGGCATAACCTCGGCACGCTTCAAGCTCGGGGAGTATTACTGCAAGCACTCCCATATCACGCAGCATTAAAAGGCTTCGCAATACGGGCGAATTGTCGGGGGTTTTCAAGCGGTGCTCGTCATTTTCGTCGTGCGCTTTCTTCCATTGCTCGACTAATGCGGGGTATTTTGCATCTGAAAGCAGAATCTTATTTAATTCATCTCTTATGCGCTCTGAGGAAATGTCCTTCAAGCCGTTAACATGAGCTATTGCCGCCTGCATAGTGCTTTCTTCGACATCGAAGCATAACTCTGCGGCAAAGCGCACCATGCGCATAACGCGCAAACCGTCGTCCTTCATTATATCGTTAGGGTCTTTGCTCGTAGCGCGTATTACTCTATTCTCTAAATCTGACAGACCGCCTGTGGGGTCGATTATCTCGTCTGTTAATAGGTTTTTATACAGGGCGTTGACTGTGAAATCCCTTCTGAAAGCGTCTTGCTCCACAGAATCTGAGAATGTAACGCTTTGAGGGCGGTGGCTGCCGTCATCGGCGTATTTATCTGAACGGAATGTAGTATGCTCTAAGCACAGCGTTTCGGATTCATAGGTAAAATGTATCTCAACCATGCCGAAGGCTATTCCCTTAGGCACATATTTATAGCCCATGCTTTTACAAAATTCAATTATTTCGTTGGGGGTCAGCTTGCTGCAAATATCTATATCAGTATGAGAAAGATTTAGAAGTTCATTCCTAACAAAGCCACCAACCGCGTATAATTCAGCGTTAATGTTGTTAGCTTTACAATAGTTATCAAAAGCAATTGCCAATGCCTTTAATGCGCTTTTTATGTCAATCAATACAATCCTCCATTATCTATTTTAGCAAAGTTCAGCTATGCTGTAAAGATATTGCATACAACTTTTCGCAGTTTCAAATTTTATTACACTTCTATATTTGACAAGCAAAGCCAAGAATATTTAATATATTAGAATGCTGCTATATGCTCGCCCGATACGCAGTTATATATTTCCGCCAAAATCGTTAGAATAACAGAATGAGATATGATATAATAATTTAAGGTGGTACTATGAGGATTAAATTCATAGCATTGTTGCTTATATTGACCTTCCTTTTGAGCGGCTGTCAGCTTGAACCTACGACAGGCGATATTACGCCTGCGCCTACGAATACAGAAACAATGAAGCCAACCTCAAGCAATGACGAATGGCTTGAAGCTGGCACATATACCGTAGGCACTGAAATATTGGCGGGCGAATACTTCTTGGAAGCCACAGGGGTATTCGGCGGCTACTTTGAGTTAAAAGACGCGAACACCGGCAAGATTATAGCAAATGGCAGCTTCAGGGCTAATGTATATGTAACCGTAAGCAATTCGCAGATACTGACTATTTCATTAAGCCGAATGACCGACGCGAAAAACCGCAAGGTTGAGGTTGAGTACATTGACGGCGAAGCATACTACCTTGAGGGTATGTATAAGGTGGGTAAAGACATAAAGGCGGGTACATACGAGCTTATATGCCTTGAATCCTCAGATATGGGCAGGCTGTACTATGAGATATTGAAGGACAGCAAGCATCTGCCGCAATCAAAAATAACGAGCGGACATGTTAAAGAAGCCACAATAACAGTTTATGACGGGCAATACCTATATGTAAGCAATGCGGATATTAAGTTCGTTGGATAGGTATTTCATTCAACACATTTTCGAATTCTTCAATAGTTGAGCACTTAAACAGCATTTGTCGAATTTTCGCGCTGTGCTTTATGCCATGCGTGTACCATGCCATATGCTTCCTCAGTTCTACAACCGACCTTTCACCCTTTAAGTGCAAATGAAGCCTTGCATGGCGCTTTGCAACCTCAACGCGCTGTGCTATGGTAGGCTTTACATAGCTTTTGCCGCTTAACGCCGCCTTCACCTCTTCAAATATAAAGGGATTGCCGCAAGCGCCTCTGCCTATCATTATTCCGTCGCAGTTAGCTTTTTCAATAAGCCTAATAGCACTTTCGCCCGATACCACATCGCCATTGGCTATAACGGGAATATTTACGCTTGCCTTAACCTTGGCTATAATATCCCAATCGGCTATGCCTGAGTACATCTGCGCACGCGTTCTGCCATGCACGGTTATTGCTCTTGCCCCTGCCCCCTCCGCCATTTTTGCGAATTCGATTGCGTTTATGCTGTTCTCGTCTAAGCCTTTTCTGAACTTTACTGTAACGGGCAAGGGAGATGCTGAAGCAACTGCTGAGATTATCTTCTCCGCCAGCTCTATATTACCCATCAAAGCACAGCCGGATAGGTTGGAATTTATCTTAGGCGCAGGGCAGCCCATATTTATATCAATGAGGCTTATTTTTGTGCCGAACTCAGCGTACAAGAGCTTAGCTATGTCCGCCATAACCGGCGGCTCTGAACCGAATATCTGCACGCCGAAGGGCTTTTTGAGCAAGTCTGATACCGATAGCAGTTGAAACGACTTTGCGCTGTTGTAGGATAGCCCCTTAGCGCTTACCATTTCGCTGTAAGTGAAGTCTGCGCCGAATTCTGAGCAGATTATTCTAAAGGGCAGGTCTGTAACGCCTGCCATAGGCGCAAGTATTACGGGCGTTTGATCAGATTTTAGGTTTAAGAGCGTACTGAGTTCCATTTATTATGGAGTGGGTGAAGGAATTTCGGTTAAATTCGGAGTGGGCGAAGAAATCTCCGTCGGCTTGGGAGTCAACAGGCTCATATCGGGTGTCGCGTGCTGCTCCTCAGGCGGATTCAGCTTCACCGTTATTATGTCTGTAATATACCAGCGCCCATTTGATTTAATGCAGGTTACTACATACTGCGCGGCTGTCCACTCGGGAACGGCGGCTTGCGGCGCGTCGGGGTTGGCTGTGCCTGTTATTGTGGGTATGCGCTCGGTAACTGTCATTGTGGCTGTGGTGTTCCAAGGCCAAATATTGATTGAATTAACTGTCAAGCGATAGTCATAATTCGTTATGTTGTAGTGCTTATACACATTGTCGTACAAAAGCGTATCGTTCTCAACAAAATCGGTTGAGAAGTACTCGTACATCTGGTTTATGTCGCCATCGCCCAATACGCAGTCGGCACGCAGAGTAATCCCCTCTGTAACCACTATGTATATGTTTGCAGCGTGCATAGCGGTTAAAAAGCAAAATAGAGCCGCCAATACTACAGCAAACAGTATTATGACGGTTCTTAATATAAACCACGACAGCCTGCGCGGGATTGTATAGGGATTATTACTCAGCCTTTTCTTTTTCCTGCTTTTAGCCATATTGCCCCTAAGCTAATTTAATTAAGATATGATAGCACATTCCGCTAATATAATCAAATGCACACCACGCCCAAAGCAAGCGTGATGTGCAGCAAAAGATTATATGTTCAGCTTTTTCTCCATTAAGCTCTTAGTGAATACGAAGCATACAATTGCAATTACTATATTCAGGAAAGATGTTACTATCATTGTTTCGAGGTCCATATTATTTGCAAGTATTCCCTCAAAGAAAGCTAAAAATGTCTGTGTGACAACAACCCTTGCAACATTCAGCGCGAAAACAAACGCAATAGAGGCTAATACCTTATGCTTTAAAGCAGATATTGTACCTATGCTGATAGCTAAATACACCATAAACACAGTCGCGAAGGAATCGGTTATGGTCAATAATACTAACCAGAACCAACGCATATCAATCGTCAAGTATACTGAGATGTTGAAAAATATCTTCTGCAATATTTTAGAAAAATATATAAACTGGTCATTAGAGCCGAATGTCAATGTGAGCAGCAAGCTCATAACCGCATAAGAAGCCACCGCGCATATAACGGATATAAGCTGCCAAATCAGAGAGGTAACAAATTTAGAGCATATTTGCTGCGTTGCTGTAACAGGCAGAGTATGCGAGAGATAGCCTTCATCTGTCATAAGATTCTTATAATAATAAACATAGGTGCATATCGCTGTTACTGCTATTGACAAAAAGCAATAATACGCCGACAAAATCACTAAAAAGAAATAGAGCCAGCCCAAACGGTCCGATAAACCGATATTATGTATTATGAATGTCAATAAGCCCGAGCCTATGCCCGCAATAAGCACAGAAAGCAATATAGGCTGCAGTATGCGCTTCTGCGCCAAAAAATCGTGCTTTATCAATTTCTTAAGCATATGCGAATACCTCCCTGAAAAGTGCGTCGACAGATGAGTTTCTCTGATTTCTTATGTTATCGACTGAATCGTGCAGAACTATACTGCCTGATTTTAAGAAAATAACATCGTCTAATATGTTCTCTACATCAGCTATGAGGTGAGTTGAAATCAATATGGTGGATTCGGGATGTATGTTCGCGACTATTGTATGCAAAATATAGTCCCTCGCCGCCGGGTCAACACCGCCTATGGGCTCGTCTAACAGGTACAGCTTAGCCCTGCGCGACATTACCAAGGCTAACTGCACCTTCTCCTGCATACCCTTAGAAAGCTGCTTCATCTTAGCGTCTGTGCTTATTTGATGGTCCTTTAAGAGCTGCATTGCGCGCTCCATATCGAAATCTTGATAAAAGTCTGCAAATAATTCTAAGCATTCCTTTACCCTAATGCTTTTGCTGAAATAGGTTCTGTCCGGAAGGTAGGATACAATGCGCTTAGTATCGACTGAAACAGGCTTTGAGTCAACAAATATATTGCCTGCCGAAGGGGTCAGCAGGCCCGCGGCAATCTTGATAAAGGTTGTTTTGCCGCTGCCGTTGGGACCTAACAAGCCCACTACCCTTCCCTTAGGGATAGCGAGGTTTACTGACGAAAGCGCAAGCATGAATCCATACGATTTGGAAAGGTTGTTGCAAGTCAATATTGAATCCATCATATTCTCCTTTTGCTTAGATTTAGATTTCTATTACGATTTTTCAGACTTTTTGCTTTCCTCTACCATGTAATCACACAAGAAGGTTATGATTTCCTTTTTAGATAGTCCTAAATCACTCATTTTTTCTATAAAGTCGCCGCATAAACGCTTCATGACTTCTGTTTTGTCGGTTTCCTCTTGAGCTTGCTCCGACAACGCCGGCTGCATCACAACATACTCACCCGCGGCGAAAACCAAGACCTTATTATCTAATAAGTATTGATATGCCTTGCTTACAGCGTTAGGATTTGCGCCAATATTTGCAGCGAATACTCTGACATTCGGAAGCTTTGCGCCCACCTGCAATACAGAATTTGATATGTCCTCAATTATGCGCTCGGCTATCTGTAGATAAATTGGCCGGTCAGCCCGAAATGTCCACTGCATTTGCTTTTATCCTTCCTTTGAATGATATTTTATTCTATAATATCGATATATGTTTGTCAAACATATTGTCTTGCATATGACAAATGCTTACGCTATTATTTTTATTACCTTAAATATGCTACAAAGGAGTGTGCTATGGAAACGAAGAAGTTTATTGGAATTTTTGGCATAGTATTAGGTATTGCACTAATAATAACAGGCATTGTATTATGCGCTGACAAGCCTTCGACTTTGCGCGCGTTGACTGCGGACTTTCAACAGCAGGACGACTATTATCAATACACCTACAAAAGCGTGAGTGAGCTTGTAAAGGGCTTAAGCCAGCAAAACAAGCTGCTGCATATAGCTGTATGCGCCCTATTTTTTACCTCGGGAGCTGTGATACTGGGAAACAGCTTTGTGAATGTATTTCCTCACATCACGCTGCCACCAATATTCAAAAAGAAGCAAAGGGGCGCAACACGGGTTGTAAAGCAAAGGGTTATATCAAAATAAGCTAAGAAAAACCGTATATTTTTAATTTCCGCTTGCATTCTAAAAAGAATGTTGTATAATAGTATGCGTTCGAGTTTGCTCGGATGCGCAGCAGAGAGTATATGGCTTGGTTTTAATATGCGAAATTGAGCTCTGCGCTCATAAAATATGAGAGGTGAATACGATGAAGAAGGACATACATCCTAACTACGGTGAATCAGTAGTACGCTGCGCTTGCGGCGAAACCTTTTTGTCTGGCTCTGTTAAGGGTGAGCTGAAGGTTGAAATCTGCTCAAAGTGCCATCCGTTCTTTACGGGCAAGCAGAAGCTTGTTGATTCGGGTGGACGCGTTGACAAGTTCAACAAGCGTTACGGCAGAAAATAAGCATTACTTTTTTCGACTTTTTCAAAAGGCGGGCGTTGATTCGTCCGTTTTTTATGGTGTTGATGAATAAAGCGTGCCTGCTTTGTGCATAATACTACCAACAAGCAATAGGAGGGTATTATGTCACACACAAAAATAGGAACGCAAACGATAGGATGCAGCGTAAAAAGCTGCCGATACAATGCTGAGGGCAATTACTGCGAGCTTAGCCGCATACAGGTTGAACCGATGCAGGGCACAGATAAATGCCACTCAGGCAACCCGGCAGATGAAAGCCTTTGCGGCAGTTATATGCCGAAATAAGTAAGCCACTTGATTAGTTTTTTCATGTTTCTTAACTCCTTTACGGCCCGCACAAAGCGGGTCATTTTTTATGCTCTCATGTAAGCTGCTGACCGAAAAAACCGGCGCGCAATGCACCCCTGCAATAATGCCGCGTAAACAGCGTGAAATACCCATATGGGTATTATATTTCGCTTTTTGAATTGTGAAATGCTTTGCGAACATGAAATGCTCGTTGACGCGCAGCATGAAATTGCTGGCTTTATATAAAGAGCATACAGTGTGTTCTTTTGCTGCTTTTCCTGCAATAAAAGCAGTGGGGTGCAGGGCAACGCCCCGAATCACCTAACTAACAAGGGGCTTACGCCCCTTGCTTATTATTTTGCATTATTAAACATCATATTGCAGCAGTATAACCGCAGCGCCTTTGCTTTTCAGCCTGTCCGCCCAAGTATTCAGCATGGCTTCGACGGTTTGAATTACCGCCGGGTTATTCACATCGGCGTACTCGAAATTGCCTACTGTGATGAAGTTATCGCAGTACTCCTCCAATACTTCCATTTTAGGCTCCTCAAAAGCAGAATAGGCGGCTTGTGCCGCCTTATTCGGATTTGCGTTAAGCGTCAACTCATGACGCAAGCGCTTGAATGTTCCCTCGATATTGAAGGAATAGCCTAATAGGTTTGTACCAAGCTCGTTTTTGCTGTCAAAAACGCGGTAAACACCTGCTATTAAGCGCTTCATTGATTGCCTGTGTAGTATTGCGCATAGCCGCTGTAAGCGCGGATTCTGTTGCGATACTGCTTAATATCCAATGTTTCGATCCACTCGTCCAAGGTCTTATCAAAGTGATCTTCCTGAGCTTCTTTGAGCAGGTACTCAGTTATTTCTTCCTTGGCTTCCTCAAACGGAACAGTACGCGCTTCCAACTCATCGACCTGCATTATGAAGTGTACGCCGTATTCACTCTCAACAGCGCCTGTTACATCGCCGTTGAAGTTGAGCGTTGCGCAAGCCTTGGAGAATTCCTCAACATACTTGTCCTCAATATCGTCGGAGTACAGATAGCCCAATGTCTTGTACGGCTCATTCTTCATACCGTCGTCTTCACCGTATTTCTCAACAAGCTCTCTGAACTTCTCAATAAACTTTTCAGCGTCAAAATTGTCTGTACCGTAGCCGCACTCTACCTTTGCCTTGTCGATTTCCTCTTGAACCTCTGCTATTCTCTCAGGAGGAACTGTGGGCTTTGGAGTTGCCGAAGGATTAACCGTTTCTGAGGGTGTGCCGACAGGCGAGCTTGCGGGTGTGGTTGTTGCTTCCGGCGTTGCGGTAACCTCAGGCGTGGTCGTTACTTCGGGAGTCTCGGTAGGCTCGGCTGTTGCTTCCTCAGTTTCCTCGGGCTCCTCAGTTGTGGTGGGAGCCGTTGTAGCGTCAACAGTTTCCGAAGGCTCCTCAGTGGGTGCGGGAGTTTCTTTAGGCTGTTCGGGCGTGGGTGTGGGTGTTGCATTCGGGTTGGGAGTCTTCAACAATATGTGAATAACTCTGATATAACCCTCGGGAACTACCAAAGGCATAACGACCTTGTCATCTTCGTCTGCAGTATCGTATGCGTTTTGCGCGGAGTAGAACATAGAGGGATTTTCATCATAGTCCTTCTTTTGCTCCTCAACCTGCTCATCGTAGTACTTCTTGTCCGCACCAGCTTCGATATTCTGAATCTCAGCCTTTATCTGTTCTCTAAGCACTTCGACTATTTTGTTGTTCATTACATTTTCACGCAGCTCTGCCATGTACTGTTCAACTGTTTTGCCAGCTTCCTTCAAGGCTTCGTCGCGTTTCTTAGCGCCTTCGTCCTTAGCATAGTATGAGAACATCAGGTCGAAGCGCACTTCCTGCTCCTTGTCCTTCAAGTATTCTTCATAAGTCTTTTTCTGGAACTCTAAGTCATTTTCAAGCAGCTTCCTGGCTTCTTTCTCGATTTCTTCTTCATCGGTTATGGATTCGTCAACCTTTGCCTTATAGGTTTCGAATTCCTTTTTAACCAATTCATCAACCTTCTTGGGTATGCTGTCTAACTCTGCTTGAGTAAGCCTTGTAGCATAGAGGTTTTCTAAGTCCTTATACCTGATTTCATCTTTCCTGACTTGATCGATATAGCCTTGTGTGAAATCGTTGAACTGCTTTTCAACCTCATCATTGACTTCCTTTAGCTGCGCCTCTGTGAGCGAATTCTCAACGCCCCTCTGCTTAGCCTGGTAAAGCAGTATTGCATACTCTAACAAACGGTCGAATATCATGTCCTGATACCTTACCAAGTCCTCCGGCTTAGAAAAGTCGAACACCTGCGAATATGTTTGCAGGTTCTCATTGAAAAGCGACATATATTCGGACATATAGATTTCAACATCGCCAACGCGAATCAACAACGGGTTTGTTATCTTCACGCTGCACGAAGCAAATAATGTGGCTGCAAAAACAAAAGCTAAAACAGCCGCCGTCAATCTCTTAATACGATTCATTTTGCTCAGCATTTATAGCACTCCTTTAATCTTTGCGTAATTTTGCATAGTTTTTGAGCATAAAGCACAAAGAATATTGTATTCAGTTAGCTTTTTCATGTCAAGCGAATTTTGCTGATGAATATAATTATTATCGAAACTGCTGCTTGCCAACAACCTAACGGATTAAGACGGTATATGTGCGGAGATGCCCTTTATTAGGGAATACTCTCAATCGCACACATATATACTATTGATAAAATTACAATACATTATTTGCCGTTTGCAATATTTCGACGAAAATACTATAATACGAATGGATTGATATTTATATTATGGAGGACTTATAAATTTGGAAATTCGTACTAATAAACCGCCGGTTGAGCCTGCGGTTTCGAAGAATCGTGTAATAAAGCGCAAGTGGGGCGACCGTAAAGACGGTGTATGGCTGAGAGACATAGACCCTTTGCATGCAATTCAGCCCTACATAATGCCCAACCGCACAGACTGTGAAGCCTTTGTTGTTGAGAAGGTTGACATTACCAATATTCAAGAATATCTGAAAAAGAAGAACGCAGAGAATCCCAACGCTAAATACTCAATATTCCACTGCGTAGCTGCTGCTATTGTAAAAACGGTCATGCTGCGTCCTAAAATGAACCGCTTTGTTCAAGGCTATCGCACATATCAGCGCAACGAATTGAGCATTGCTTTCGTAGCAAAAAAGGTTATGGGCGATCACGGCGAAGAAGCGCTTATGATGATGAGCTTTAACGAGGACGACAACATAGACACAATACACGACCGCATAGTAAATGAGGTTCACGCTGTAAGAAAGGACGAACAGGTTAACAACTCTACCGTTCAGATGAATTTCTTCAGCAGGATTCCGCGCTTCATAATGCGTCCTATAATGGCGTTTATACGCATGCTTGACTTTTACGGCAAGGTTCCCAATGCGCTTATTAAGGACGACCCGCACTACGCAAGCGTGTTCATAACTAATTTAGGTTCAATTAAGCTGCACGCGCATTATCACCATTTGAACAACTGGGGTACAAACTCCATATTCGTAATAATAGGCGAGAAGTACAAGGAGCCGGTTTTTGACGAGAACGGCTTTGCAGGCTTTCACGAGATGATAGACATAGGCGTTACGCTTGACGAGCGCATTGCCGACGGATACTACTTCTCAAAATCGCTAAGAATGTTCAAGCAATTTCTGCAAAACCCAGAAATACTTGATAAACCATTATATAAGGAGGGTGATAGAGTTGAATGAGTTAAACGAGCTCAAACAGGAGTACCGGGTCAATGGGATACGCGCTCCTTGGCTGAAGAACTACGGCGATGTACCACACACATTGACTTATCCTGACTGCACTATGGTTGAGCTCATAGAAGAAGCGGCACAAAGATACCCAAAGCATTGCGCCTATGAATTTATGGGACGCAAACGGAATTATTCTCAATTTATTTCTGAAATTATACTTTGTGCCAAATCTTTGAGAGCCATAGGCATCAGGAAAAACGATGTTGTAACTATCGCATTGCCGAATTGTCCTCAGGGTATTATTATGTTCTACGCTGTCAATATGATGGGCGCAGTTGCGAACATGATTCACCCGCTATCGAGCGAAGGCGAAATCGCTTTCTATCTCAAGGACTCAAAAAGCGTTTGCGCAATCACATTAGACCAGTTCTACGACAAGTTCGCGGCTGTAAGAGGCAAGGTGAAGCTGAAGAAGCTGATAATCACAAGCATTAAGGACGCCCTTAATACCGCTATGAAAATCGGCTATGAGGTTACACAGGGCAGAAAGATTCAGAAGCTTCCTAAGAACGCGGACATTTACCACTGGAAAGACTTTTTAGATGAAGGCAGACGCTTTATAGGACAGTATCGCGCAAAGCAAAAGGCTGACGATGTTTCGGCAATCCTTTACAGCGGCGGCACAACAGGCACCACTAAGGGAATACTGCTTTCAAACCGCAACTTCAACGCGCTTGCCTTGCAGGTTGGCGCGATGAGCCAGGTAATTGAGCCCGGAAACGCGATGCTTGCGGTTATGCCTATATTCCATGGCTTCGGCTTAGGAATAGGCATACACACTGTGCTTGCGCATGGCTGTAGGGCAATACTGCTTCCGCGCCTTGTTCTAAAGGAATACGCGAAGGTGTTGAAGCGCAAGAGGCCCAACTACATTGCCGGCGTTCCCACGCTGTTTGAAGCGCTTTTACGCTTAGACGGAATGCAAAAGGCGGACTTATCCTGCCTGCGCGGTGTATTCTCGGGCGGTGATTCGCTTTCAATGGAGCTGAAAAAGCGCATAGATACTTTCCTGAAAGAGCACAAGTGCAAGGTTGAAGTGCGCGAGGGCTACGGTTTGACAGAGTGCGTTACGGCGAGCGCCATAAATCCATATAATGTGCCTAAGGCCGGCAGCATAGGCTTCCCGCTGCCCGATACATATTATAAGATTTGCAAGGTAGGCACTACTGAGGAGGTTCCCTACGGCACAGAGGGCGAGATTTGCTTGACCGGTCCTACGGTAATGATTGGGTATAACAATCAGCCCCAAGAAACAAAGAATGTGCTGAGGAAGCACCCCGACGGCTACACTTGGCTGCACACCGGTGACTTGGGCAAAATGGACGAGGAAGGCTACCTGTATTTCAGCCAACGCCTCAAGCGCATGATAATTTCAAGCGGCTACAATATTTATCCTTCACAGCTTGAAAATGTAATCGACGCGCACGAAGCAGTGCAGATGAGCTGCTGCATAGGAATTCCTCATCCCTACAAAATACAGGCGGTAAAGGCATTTGTTATGCTGAAGCCGGGTTATGAGAAATCCGAAGCCATTAAGCAGTCTATATTAGAGCACTGCAAGAAGCATATAGCGAAGTACGCCCTGCCTACTGAAATCGAAATCCGCGACGAGCTGCCTAAAACGCTTGTCGGCAAGGTAGCGTATAGGATTTTGGAGGAAGAAGAAGCGAGGAAAAGGGCAGGAAAAGGGTAAGGCTAATATTTCGAACTAATCTTTCGCAAATGCTAATCAATTGACAATGACCATACAACAGGAAAGCCTGATGTATGGTCTTGTTTTTGCGTCATTATAGTAACTATTTTGACAAGCCAATTCGACAAAGTTGAATGAATTATTGTAAATTTTAATAAAAAACTGTTGCGCTAACAGAAATAATATGTTATTATATGTAGCGATTGAATGTTGTGTGCAAATCTGCTAATTAATTCTGAACACAACACAAAGAATAACACAAAAGATATTTTACGAATTACAATAGCTAGAAATTATCCGATTGTAAAACCGGAGTATCCATACCCCATGAAAGTTTGCGGATGTGCAATAATATATTGCAGGCAATTGACGGGTTTGAGTCCAGATTATTGTACATGAGGCGGTGT
>FZPS01000009.1_pt148 | contig 20019 bp, 13 predicted proteins | sample 1817821 | NCBI WGS metagenome assembly FZPS01 (sample SAMEA104158645, study PRJEB21678) | metagenome | place: Germany | collected 2015-04-21
GGGTGCCGCAGAATCTAAGTTGAGTGCTGAGATCCGCTTCGAGCGGCACGCTTACGGTGAATTCACCTGCACTGTCAATCAGATCATATGTATAGCGGGAACGCCTTACCGGTACGATGAAGATGGGCTTTGCCCAAAAATGAGTGATGCCTCCCCAGCCGATGGTCATGGTATTGAGACTGGATTGGTTTTGCGCTGTAAGGAATACGCCGCCTTTGGCTAATTTTTGGTAGACAATTTCAAGATAATCGGTAATCTGAACATCCTGATACATCGAATCACCTCGGTTTTGTTATGAACTACTTCACTCTTCGACACGGTCCGGGTATTCCCTTTGTGCGATAAAGCATTATAGTTATATTATAGGAAGGAGTCGGTAGCATGGCTGAGTTTTTTCTGGGTATCACACTTCCGGATGATATCAATAAAGAAGTGGAGGCTTGGAGGAGGCGCTTTAAGGCTCCTAAAACACCGCCGCATATAACCTTGATTCCGCCATTTCGCTGGGATTTGGATGAACGAAAACTGAGAAAAGTGCTGCAGGAGACTGCGATTCGCCATCAGGTCTTTGAGCTCTCCTGCAGGGGTATTGGCCATTTTGGCAGATCTGTGATCTTTATTGATATCGAGGAGAACCAAGCTTTGTTTGGTCTGCAGCGGGATTTGAGCGGAGTCCTCGAACATTTCGGCATTAAACCGGAACGCCGCCGCTATCATCCTCATCTTACTTTAGCGACTCGTTTAAGGGGAGATAAATATGATTTGTACCTGGAGCAATTAATGGGTTATAATCCTAAATATAGTTTTGACTGCCGTAGTGTTGCAGTATTTACTTTGGTCACAGCAAATAACTTAAAGCAGTGGCAGCAGGTCTATGCGCTGCCGCTGAAGGAGTAGAGTATGATGAATCAGCAGCGGCTTAAAGCAATCAATCAGTTAGTTTTGGCTTCGGTGCTGTGGAGCAGCGCTGGAGTGTTGATCAAGTCCATCAACCTAAATACGATGGCATTGAGCAGCGCCAGAGCGGGTATTGCGGTTTTAGTGCTGTTTATCTATCTGCGGCGCAGGTTTACGCTTACGAAATATCATCTGCTGGGTGCCCTTACTTACGCAGCGAATTCGTTTTTATTTGTAGCTGCGAATAAGCTGACCACATCGGCCAACGCTATCCTGCTGCAGTTCACTGCTCCGATCTGGGTGGCACTGTTTGCGGTATGGTTTTTGAAGGAGAGGGTTCGCCGCTCAGATTGGGTTTCGGTTGCAGTGGTAACTATAGGTATGGTATTATTCTTTATCGGTGATTTGGAAGTCGGCCATTTATTCGGAAATATTCTGGCAGTAATCTCAGGTATTGCTATGGCGGGCTTCGTAATTGTTGCTAAACTTGATCCTGATCGAGATCCTGCTGAGTATGTACTGCTGGGAAACTTAGTCAATTTTCTGATTGGGCTGCCCTTTTTAGCAGGTTCTGCCGGTGGCATCGATTTAAATGGCGGACTCCTGCTTTTAGTCCTGGGTATCTTCCAACTGGGGCTGCCATATATTTTGTACACAAAAGCCATACCAGTTGTTTCGTCTTTAGAAGCTATTCTGATTACGATTTTAGAACCGCTCTTGAATCCGGTGTGGGTCGCAATTGTTACAGGCGAAAAGCCGGGTATTTGGGCTGTAATTGGCGGATTGATAGTTTTATCCACAGTGATAATTCGCGGCGTTTACCAGGCCAAAAACGCAGATAGAGACAGCTCGGCCAATTAATTTAGTTTCGAAAAGAGGAAAATAAAGATTTGCGGCGAACTATACATGAACACAAAGGACAGTGTTATTGTGAAATCCGCACATTCCGGCTGGGTGCGGTACGCGGCAGCTGGTCCTCTGGAACAGCTGCTGAGGCTGGTTTAGTTAATATTGTTATGGCTTGGTTAACGGACTGTAGAGATTAGAAAAAACGCATCTTTTTGGCCTTATTTTTACTGATCTTACAAAAAAATCATCTTTTCTTGAAGGAAATCTGCAAAAGAGAGAGAATAGTTACCGAAAGACTTTATGCTAGGAGACTTTTTATTTTTTGAAGGGGGGATGTAAACCGTTATATTTAGCGGTCTATTTTTAGGTAGGATTGATAACTAATGGATGATGACTGAAAATGAAGTATGAAAATAATGCTTGAAAGGGTGACATGTTGGTGAGTCGTAGATTAAGCCTTTTATTGGCAGTAGTAATGTTGTTTAGTTTCACGATCGGCGCCTCTGCACAGCGCACAGGCACATGGGTGGATGAGGTAATTTTTGTAGAAGAGGCTAACGTTTCAACAGCTATCTCTCGTTTGCAAGCAGGTGACATTGACATTTGGGCAAACTCTTCATCTGACGTCACTGCTTACAATACAGTTCAGGTAGACCCTGCGCTGGATTATTACATTTCTTACGGTTCCTACACTGAAGTTACATACAACACTGTAGGACCAGAGTTCAATGATGGTAGACTCAACCCGTTTGGCAATCGGAAGATCCGCGAAGCAACCAACTGGTTGTTTGACCGCGATTATATTGCTCAAGAACTCTACAGCGGTTTAGCTGTACCGAAGTATACCCTGCTGAACAGCTCTTTTGTTGACTATTCTCGCGTTGTTGAGAAAGTTCGCGAACTCGAGCTGAAATATGCATATGACTTCGAAAGAGGAAAACAAGTCATTCATGAAGAAATGCACAAGATGGGTGCCGACTTAGTGAATGGCGTTTGGCACTACAAACAAGAACCAGTTGAACTTATCATCCTTGCCCGTAACGAAGACGAAAGATCTCGTCTTGGTGACTACATGGGTGAACAGTTCGAAAAAGTTGGTTTTAAAGTTAGAGTTGAGCACAGAAGTGGTACCGAATTATCTCCAATCTGGATGATGGGCGATCCGGCACTTGGTGAATGGCATGCTTACACCGGCGGATGGTTGTCACCGGTTGTATACCGCGACCAAGGTCATATCTTCAACCAAATGTACACTAGAAGAACTATGACTCAGCCGAGATGGCAAGCTCTTGAGCCGATTCCGGAGCTGGATGAGATTTCCGATAAGCTCTATCGGAGAGAATTCAACACATTGGAAGAAAGAAAAGCTCTCTACGAACGCGCACTGGAATTGGCATTTGAAGATTCCCCATGTGTGTTCATCGTAGATAAGGTTTCCTTCACACCGATTCGCGCTGGTATCAGTGTTGCATCTGACTTAGCTGGTTATGTTGCTGGTACAGATCTGTGGGCACCGACCCTGCGCCGCGGTGAAGAAATCGGCGGTACTGTAAACATCGCGCTGCCGCAAGTATTGGTTGAACCTTGGAACCCGGTTGGCGGCTCCAACTGGACCATGGACTTAATGCCGATGAGAGCTACTTTCGACCGCGGTCTCATGGTTGACCCGTTCACTGGTAACTACTGGCCGCACAGAATCGAAAGAGCAGAAGTTACTGTTAAAGAAGGACTCCCTGTTACTAAGACTCTTGACTGGGTAACTCTGGATTTCGAAGAAGAAATCGTTGTACCTGGCGATGCTTGGGCAGAGTGGGATCCTGTCGAAGGACGCTTCATCACAGTTGCTGAGAAATGGCCGGAAGGCGTAACTGCTTTACGGAAGTCCGTAATGTACTACACTGACCTTAACAAGGTTAAATGGCATGACGGCAGTGACTGGAGTATCGTTGACATTCTGCTTCCGTTCATCTTTGACGGATTTGATCGCGGAATGGAAGAAAGCCCACTGTTTGACAGATCAGCAGTATCCGGTTTAGAAACTATGCTCAAGTCCTTCCGCGGCTTGAAGATTATTTCTACCGATCCGCTTGTATATGAGTACTACTCTGACTCCTGGTCACTGGATGCTGAGCACAACATCTCTGACCTGTTCGCTGTTCAGTATAACTATGGTAAACAGCCATGGCACACACTGGCTATCGGTATGCTGGCTGAGCTGAATGAAGAGTTAGCGTTCACAGCTACCAAGGCTAATGACCTGGAAGTTGAATGGTTAGGCTATCAAGCTGGTCCGAGTATCCGGATCCTGGCTAAGTGGTTAGATTACGCTATCGAAAACAACTGGATTCCGTATGAAGATTTCTTGAGTGATTACATCACTGAAGAAGAAATTCAAGAGCGCTATGCTAACCTCAAGGCTTGGTATCAAGATAAGCGCCACTTCTGGGTTGGCGATGGTCCGATGATGCTCGAGCGGGCATTCCCAACAGAAAAAATGGTTCACTTAGTACGCTTTGAAGACTACTCCGAACCAGTTGGTAAGTGGTCCATGTTCGAAGAGCCAGCTATCGCTGAAATTGAAGTAAGCGGTCCGGCACGTGTATCTGCTGGTCAAGTAGCTACAATTAACGTTGACATTACCTTCAAGGGTGAAGCTTATCGCGCTGAAGACCTGCAGCAAGTCAAATACTTAGTATTAGACTCTTCCGGCAAGGTTGCATTCAGCGGCGAAGGCGACATCGTTGCTGACGGTAAAGCAGTAATCACCCTCACCGGTGACGAAACTGCTCAACTGCCAGTTGGCTCCAACACCGTTGAAGTAATCGTTATGCCTAAACTGGTTGGCGGCGCAAGTCTGGATCAGCATACATTTGTAACCCTGCCGTAAACCACAATTGTTTACAACAATTGAATTTAAGACGGGGACGTGGTGTCCACGAGCCCCGTCTTTTAATGATTTATTGAACGCTAGGATTGGGAGGTTTAGTTATGCTTAATATGGCTGTTGAGAAAGCACAAACAGCCGCCGGCCGTTCGTCGGAACGGATGCGAAACCTCAGCAGATTACTGCGGTACATTCTTGTCCGCGGTATTGTGCTGTTAATCACTGTTACAATTGGAATCTATCTTACGATTATTATTGCTAACGGTGGCGGCTATGTAGACGATATGCGCAAAGCACAGATTAAAGAATCTGTTTCGATGCAGATGCAGGGAAACGAAGCGATGCGAGACATGAGTAAAGCGGAGCGCGATGCCTTTTATGAAAGGGAAGTAGCGCTTGAGATTGAGAAGCTGGGATTGGATAGACCTTTCTGGCAGAGAGCCCATGAGTATTTATGGAATGGTATGACATTGAACTTTGGACGGGCGGATTATCTGCTAAGTGACTCCGGCTCATCTGAAGTGCGCAATATTCTTGGAGAAAGATTGTTCCCAACACTGCTGTTGATGGCTTCGGGACAGCTACTGCTGTTCTTTGTCAGCATTACTTTTGCTTTGTTTTTATCTCGGCGGTATGGAAGTCCCCTTGATAAGCTTGTTGTCGCTATGGCACCGATGTCAGCAGCACCGGCATGGTTCTTTGGTATCTTTTTGATATTAATATTTGCAGCATTTCTGGGTTGGCTGCCTTTCGGCGGACTGGTATCAGCTCCACCACCGAAAGAACCACTGGCTTATGCTTTAAGTGTGCTCAAACACTTGATTCTGCCAGTATCAGCAATTGTTGTCAGCTCAGTGTTTTTGACATCATACCATTGGCGTACATTTTTCCTGATTTACTCTAGTGAAGACTATGTAGATATGGCAAAAGCAAAAGGATTGTCATCTTCACAGATCGAACGCCGTTATGTACTGCGTCCAACACTGCCAACTATTATTACGAGCTTTGCTCTGACATTAATTAGTTTGTGGACTGGTGCTATTGTATTAGAGACTGTCTTTAATTGGCCTGGTATTGGACGGTTGACCCAAGAAGCAATTAATATGTTTGATACACCGGTTTTAGTGGCGGTTACTGTTCTTTATGCTTATTTATTAGCCATTACCGTGTTTCTTTTAGATATCATCTATGCCATAGTTGACCCAAGAGTTAAGCTAGGAGCGGAGGGGAATAGATCATGAGTGGGTTGAGGAATGCATTTAATGAAATCAGACGCTATCCTTCTGCTGTTGCTGGTCTGGTCATTATCGCATTGCTGTTTGTTTTCGCGGCGTATGCCCTCATTAAGATTCCGCCTGCAGAAGCCATTAGGCTTTGGAAAGGCGAGGGTCAAATTTGGCGGCAGGCGCCTCGCAACGCTAAACCTGCTTGGTTAAACTATTTTTACAAAGAAAAACAGCCTTTAACCACTAAGGTAAGCAGTATAGATAATCCGGAACTTAAGACCGCTGTTGATTTAGGCAGCGGCATTGCAACGCAGGATTTTGTGTTCGAATTTGATTATCAGTACGATGGTTTTCCATCAGAGATTAGTCTTTTCTTCATTTCGAAGTTTACCTCGGCAAGACCATACGCGACTGTTAAGTGGGTTACACCTGACGGTCGTGAGATTAAGCTCGCTGACTTGACGGTCAGTTCTGCTGATAACGCTTATGTAATCAGCCAGGACAGTAATGTTACTAGAGCTCTTGGCGGCGTAAGACCTGACAGAGGTTTATTTGCTGATCCAAATGATCCCAGTAAGGTATTAAAAGGGACATACCAGCTTGTTGTCGAAGGATTAGTCTTCGAAGAGAACTCGACAATGGAGGCCGAACTGGTTGTTTACGGTAAACTCCATGGCCTCGCTGGAACTGACCACCGCCGCAGGGATATTATGGTTGCGCTGATGTGGGGTGCACCTGTTGCCCTGTCCTTTGGTCTGTTAGCAGCTGTAGGTTCATCTCTGGCAACTATGATGTTGGCGGCTTTTGGTGTATGGTTTGGCGGTCTGATTGACAGTTTGATCCGCAGGATCAACGAGATCGTTATGATCTTGCCGCTTCTGCCGATCTTGATTATGGTGGGAATGTTTTATTCCCGAAGTATTTGGACGATGCTGGGTGTAACAATTCTGCTGGGAATCTTCGGTTCGTCGATCCTGTCGTACCGCTCAATGTTCCTGCAGGTTAAGGCGTCCGGGTATATTGATGCAGCCCGCGCCTATGGGGCCAGCAACTTCAGGATCATTTTCCGGTATTTGATTCCGAAAGTAATTCCGGTTCTGATTCCCGGATTTGTAACCCAAATTCCGTCCTTTGTATTCTTGGAAGCGACATTGGCAGTATTAGGCCTTGGTGATCCTCACCTGCCGACATGGGGTAAACTGCTCAACGACGCATATTCTGAAGGAGCACTGTTTACAGGACACTTCTATTGGGTATTAGAACCAGCCGTGCTGCTTGTCATCACAGGGTTAGGATTCGCAATGGTTGGCTTTGCGCTTGACCGGATCTTTAACCCACGGCTGAGGGGGTTATAATTATGAGTAGGATTCTTTTAGAAGTAAATAATCTAAAGCTGTATTTCAAAACTACAAAAGGCCCCGTGCAAGCTGTAGATAATGTGAGTTTTACCCTGGAAGAAGGTAAAACATTAGCAATAGTTGGGGAGTCTGGCTGCGGCAAGACTTCCCTTAACAAGGCGATTTTACGCCTGCTGCCCCGCAATATTTTAGAATACAGCGGGGAGATTATCTTTGAAGGTGTCGATCTGATGAAGTACAGCGATGAGCAGTTCCGCAAGGAGATTCGCTGGAAGCAGATCGCTATGGTACCGCAGGCAGCGATGAACTCGCTGAATCCAGTTATGCGGATCGAGGATCAGATTACTGAACCTCTCTTTATCCATGAACGGGGTATGACTAAAGAAGATGCTATAAAAAGAGCCGCTGAGGTATTTCAAGTTGTTGGATTGCCTCTCGACTTCATGAAACGCTATCCATTTGAGCTCAGTGGTGGAATGAGACAGAGGGCTACCATTGCCATGGCATTGGTCACCAATCCAAAGCTGGTGCTCTTGGATGAGCCTTCATCCGCATTAGACTTGCTGACACAGGCAAACTTGATGAACGTATTAAAGAAAATTAAGCATGAATTTGGCACAACATTTATCCTAATTACACATGATATCGGTACCGCCAGTGAACTAGCTGATGAGGTTGCTGTAATGTACGCTGGTGAAATGGTAGAAAAATGTCACGCTGAGTATTTCTACACTGAAGCGAGACATCCATACTCACGCAAACTCATGAGCAGTGTACCCACACTGCGTGAAGATAAAGAACTTGTGTTTATCCCTGGGCAGCCGCCTTCATTGATTAACCCCCCTAAGGGATGCAGATTTTATGACCGCTGCGACCAGCGCTTCGAAAAATGCTTACAGCACCCTGATAGCATTGAGCTGGAGCATGGTCAGCAGGTTAAATGTTGGCTGTATTCAGATGGGATCGAGGTGAAGAAGAATGCCTAATCTGGCTGTGAAATCTCAGCAGAGCCCTCAGAAAAAAATGCCGATTCTTAAGGTGGAGAATCTGCACACCTGGTTTGAGATCAGACGACTTGGTTTTTTCAAAGCAGGTGATGTGCGAGCTTTAGACGGAGTCAGCTTCGAGCTGTATCAAGGCGAAACAGTTTCGATTGTTGGAGAGAGTGGCTGTGGAAAAAGTACACTGGCCAAAACAATTTTGGGTTTGAACCAACCGACTAAAGGTAAGATGTACTTTGACGGCAAGGATATGAGCGAGTTTACGAAAGAGGATATTAAGAAATATCACTCTGACGTTGGCTATGTTCAGCAGGATCCTTATGGTGCACTGCCGCCGTTTATGACCGTTCGCAGAATTCTCGAAGAACCGATGCTGATTAACGGCATTACTGATAAAGCTGAACGAGAAGCGCGGATTAAAGAAGTGCTGGAAGAGGTAAAGTTAGCTCCGATTGAGGACTTTTTACCGAAGTTTCCACATATGCTCAGTGGAGGACAGCAGCAGAGATTGGTTATTGCTAGAGCGATGATTCTCCATCCAAGAATGCTGATCGCAGACGAACCTGTGTCCATGCTTGACGCATCGGTTCGGGTTGAGATTCTGCAGCTGCTGCGCGGCCTGCAGAAAAAACACAACCTGGCAATTATCTATATTACCCACGACTTATCGACTGTAAGATATTTCTCAGAACGTATATTTACTATGTATGGAGCAAAAATTATAGAAAAGTCTTCTACTGATAAATTGCTGGAAAACCCACTGCATCCTTATACCCAGGCTTTATTTAAAGCCACATCGGATCCGGATGCAGAGAACTTGAAGTCTTTCAAAGAGGTACCGACAGGTGAGCCTCCAAGTCTGATGAACCCACCGAAAGGATGCCGCTTCCATCCTCGCTGTTCAAAGATGATCAAAGGCAAATGCGATCAGTTTGAACCGCCTGAAATCAAAGTCAACGGGGAGCAGATGGTTGCCTGTTGGCTGTATGAAAAGAATAAGTAAGCCATGAGAAAAGATCTCCGCTGGATTTTAATTGGCGGGAGCATGTTGATAGCGGGATGGCTGATTATTCTCGGTGCGGTTGTTGGCATCATTCCGTCAATTGTGTGGTTAGCTTTTGCAGCTTATGCTCTGTCTTTGACAGGCTTTGTAGTCGGCATAATTGGCGTTATTATGTATGTGCGGTTTGGAGCGAGGAAGTAAGCTCAGATAAGCTGATAGAGGTTAAAACACACCATTATTGGTGTGTTTTAACCATTTAGCCTGCCTGGTTTTGTCCTGATCCGCCCGCGCAGATGAATTTTGAGGAGGTATATGTATGGCTCGACTCCCAGAATATATTGGACCAGCAGCTTTAGGTATCAAAATGGGTGTTATTGTACCCGGGATGGACCTGACAGCTGAGATTACCGCCTGTGTTAAACGCTGTGCTGAAGATGACTTAATCGACAATGGCGATATTCTCTGTATTACAGAATCGATTGTTGCACGCTGTCAGAATAACTTTGTGACTTTGGATCAGATTGCTGAAGAAATCAAGCAGAAGCTTAAGCTGAAACCGTCGAGCTCAGTTGGTGTTGTTTTTCCGATTTTAAGCCGCAATCGCTTTGCATTAATCCTGCAGGCGATCGCTAGAGCTGTACCCCAAGGTCGGGTTGTTGTGCAGCTTTCCTGGCCAACCGATGAGGTCGGCAATCAGGCAGTGCCCGGTAATGTCACCGCAGAACTAGGTAAATCTTACTATGATAAAATTACTGAAGCTGAGCTTGCCGGTTATAATTTACAGCATCCTGTTACTAAGGTGGATTACATCCGTCTGTATCGGGAAACCATTGAGTCGGAAGGTGCGCAGGCGGAAATTTTTCTGGCTAATGATCCAGCAGCAATCGCAGAATACACCTTGGATGGTGTGATTGCAGCAGATGTACACGGCCGGGAGCAGACCAAGAAAGCATTAAGCAGAGTTGTTTCTAACTTGATTACCCTCCAGGATATCTGTTCTGACAGCAGCAGCGAAGCGTGGTCAGAATGGGGACTTTTAGGAAGCAATATGTCTGCAGGAGATAAACTGAAACTTGCTCCGCGTGCTGGTCTAGAGTTTGCGCTTAAGCTTCAGGCTGAGGTAAAAAAGGCGGTTGGCAAACACGTGGAAGTGATTATTTATGGTGACGGAGCCTATAAAGATCCGAGCACGGGTATATACGAGCTGGCGGATCCACTTCCGGTCTTTGGAGCTACCTCTGGATTTGAAGGAGTAATGCGTGAGGGGATCAAGTATAAGTATATAGCTGATATGGGATATGAAGAAGGTAAAACCATTGCCGAAATCGAAGCGGAATTAGAGGAGCTCAAGCAGAGGGAGCATGAGCAGACTGACAATGCAGCAGAGGGAACTACACCGCGGCGATTAGCTGATGTAACCGCCAGTCTGGCTGATTTGGTCAGCGGTTCTGCTGATGCCGGCACCCCCTTGGTGCTGGTTAAAGGTTTTCTCAGCCCCGAAAAAGATCAGGGCTGAATAGCGCTGCAGGTTGGGCACGCAGCTGATCCGGTTCCGTTACAGAAGGGACAGTCGGCGTAGGCATTTTCTGGCCCAAGGCCTTCGGTGCAGCCGCATTCTACAAACAGTGTACCGCTGCAGGCTGAACAAGTATTGTCGGTTGTTCCCGGCTGTGGCTGATTTTGTTCAATCGGTTTAAGATCGTTCACAGCAGTTTCCCCCTTATCAGTGTTTGTATTAGTATGGCAGATCTGGCATAAAATTATCATTCTAGAGTTCTGCGGCATTGGAGGATCAAAATGGGCATTGAGATTCGATATGAAGGAAATAAGCTGGTGTTGCCTGAACTGAACTGTGACTGCGGTTTACAGCATTCTTATCCGGATATTGATATCTACATCGGCGAAAATCTAGTTGAAAGAATTCCCGAATACCTAGCACCCCGCAGTCTGGGAACTAATGTTTTGGTGGTAACTGATAATGTTGTCTATGACGCTGCCGGCCAAGCTACTGTTTCGGCCCTTGAGGAGGCGGGTTATCAGGTAAATCTCTGCCTGCTGGAGCGGAAGACACCGTTGATTCCTAATGAAACAGCTTTGGGTGAAATACTGCTAGCCTTTACCGATGAGATAGAGTTTTTACTTGCGGTAGGTTCGGGTGTGATCACCGACTTGACTCGCTACGCGGCCCATCTCACCGGGAAGCCTTTTGCCGTGGTAGGTACCGCTCCTTCGATGGATGGATACACCTCAGTAGTAGCACCCCTTACTTTAGGCAATCTTAAAGTTAACAAGCCTTCGGGGTATCCGCAGGTTCTAATCTGCGATTTGGGTGTGATGAGCCGGTCACCTTACCATATGCTCTTAGCCGGATTCGGCGATGTAATGGGAAAATATATTGCTAAAGCTGACTGGCTGTTGGGAGAGATCGTCAATGGAGAAAAGGTCTGTCCTATCTGCATTGATATTGTTACCCAAGCAGTTGAGCGGTGTCTTGACAATGTCGGTGAGATTAAGAAACAGTCTGTTGCAGGAGTCCGGGCGTTGATTGAGGGTTTAATTCTGTCCGGCTTAACAATTTTAATCATTGGCCATACTCGACCTGTGGCGTCAAACGAGCACAGTATGGCCCACTATTGGGAAATGATGAAACTGCTTGCTGGTGAAGAACCACCACAGCATGGTTTGTCGGTTGGTGTTGCAGCTGTTTACTGCCTCAAGTTTTATGAGCGGTATTTTGAGCTGAACCTTGATCAATTTCAGCTTGATAAGGCCAAGCAGGCTTACCTGGATGAGGACGCTCATGCAAAACTGGTTCTAGATAAATATGGCGAAAAGATTGGCCGAGCGATCGTTAGAGATAACGAAGAAATCGGAATCAGCTGGGAGAAAACAGAACGCCGCTTCCGCACTCTTGCTGCTGAGCATGAGCGGATCCGAGCTGCACTGGCGTTTCTGCCCACAGCAGATGAGATGCTGGAAGTTTATAGGGAACTGGGCTATCCTTGGCCCGCAGCAGCGCTCGATATTGATGACAAACTGCTGTTAAACAGCCTTCTGTACGGTAAAGAATACCGCAGTCGTTATACAGTATTTAAATCCGCGTATGAAATAGGAGTGCTGCCTGAATTGGTTGATAAAATAATTAAAGACCTCTCAAATTAACAGAGAGGTTTTCTTATGCTATAATGATACTTACGGAAGTAATGATTTAACATTTAATTATATAAATGTCTGGAAATATTAAGTTAATCACTGCATGAATTCTTAGGAAAGGAAGGATTGCTATAGATCGGCAGCAGTATCGTTTGGAAGAACAGCGGCTGCAGCAAGTTATGCAGATAATTAAAGAGCAGCTGCAGGCTGCTCGGGCGCAGACTTATGCGGCTAAGCAGCAGCTGAAAGACACCCGCCGCTCAATCTGGGAAGAGCTGCAGATAGGCGGCGCAAATATGATTACTACAGCTCAGTACCTTGACGAGCTGAACCGGCACGGACAGGACTTTGGGATTTACCGCAGCAACATGTCTAAACTTGAACTGCTGAAGAAGTCCCCGTATTTCGGACGCATTGATTTTTATGATGACGAATATAAAACAACAGAAAAAATCTATATCGGAGTCGCATCGCTGGTTGATCGCGAGACTAGAGAGCATATGGTCTATGATTGGCGTGCTCCGATTTCCAGTATGTTCTATGATTATGGAGTAGGTGCAGCTCAGTACGAAGCTCCTAGTGGTACTGTTACTGGAGATATCCGCCTCAAGCGCCAGTTTCGGATTGAGGATGGCGAACTGAAATACATGTTTGACAGCGATTTGACTATCAATGATGATGTGCTTCAGGCTGCTCTCAGTAAAAGCGCTGACAATAAAATGAAGCATATTGTCTATACCATTCAGCGGGAGCAGAATCAAGCGATTCGGGAAGAAGTCAGCCGAGTGCTGCTGGTTCATGGCCCCGCGGGAAGCGGCAAAACCTCAATCGCACTGCATCGGGCAGCATATCTTCTCTACCGCTACCGCGATCAGCTCAGTGCCAGGGAAATCATGATCTTTTCACCGAACCAGATTTTCAGTGACTATATCCAAAATGTTCTGCCTGAACTCGGTGAGGATAATATCCCGCAGGCAACCATGCAGGATTACATTGATCGGCAGATTCGACCGGAGTGGCTGATAGAGGATTACTTCGCTCAATTCGAGTACATTTTAGGAGGTCAGGCCGATCCGGATTATCAGGCGCGAATCGCAGCAGTAGAATTCAAATCGTCTTTAAATTTCTATAATTTAGTTAACAAATATTTAAAATATCTAGAGCAGAATGCGTTTCAATTTGCTGACATTAGAGTATGGAATCGAGTCGTTATTACCAAGGCAGAATGCGAACAGCTTTTTAACGAAACCTACAGTTATCTGCCGTTGACTCAGCGGCTGGAAAAGATTAAGCGCCGTATTTTGTATCTGCTGAAATCGATCCGCAGGAATAGAATCAGTACGCTGACAGCGGAAAAGGCTGCTCTTCCTGAGTATAAAGGCTATAACGAGCGGGAGCTGCAGAAACTCAGCATGAAAGAAGTCAATCAAGATTTGGCACCAATTCACGAACAGATAAATGCAATGTGTACGTTGGACGTTTACCAGCTTTACTATGATTTGTTTCAGGGCACTGATCACATCGCTGCTTTTGCGGATCCCAACTTACTGCCACCTCTTTGGGATCAGATCTGCCGGATCACCCAGCTCAGTTTTGCTCAGAAAAGATTGCTTTATGAAGATGCCGCACCTCTGCTCTATTTCCAAGGTGAGCTGGACGGTTGGGAGGAACTCTCGGGAATAAAGCATGTGATCATTGATGAAGCGCAGGATTATTCACTGTTTCACTATGAAATTTTCCGCAGTATCTTTCCGAGGGCAGCATTTACAATTTTGGGAGACTTGAATCAGGCTATTCATCCTTATCTCAAATTGACAGATTTTCAAACAGCTGCCAACGTATTCAGGGAAAAGGGTTATGACTGCCGGCTGCTGGAAATGACAAAGAGTTATCGCTCTACTATGCAAATTGGTGAATTTACCGGCAGGCTTTTGCCTGTTAAAAAGCAAATAGAACTGGTAGAACGAGAAGGTTCGAAACCGAAGGTTATTGCCTATGGTGAAGACCAAGCTGAGCAGCTCATCCGCGCGGTGGCTTCCTGCTCAGCAAACGGCTGTGAGTCGATAGCAATCATTTGTAAAAATGAATCTGAAGCCAAAAAAGCAGCAGAACTGCTGGATGGAAAGATCGAGTTCAGCTTAATCAGCAAAGAAACTGGATATTTTCCATCCGGTGTTGTGATCATCCCGGTATATTTAGGTAAGGGACTGGAATTTGATGCAGTTATCATTTTCGATGCGGGTGCAGCTGTTTACGGCTCTGATGCAGATCGCTATTTGCTCTATACTGCATGCTCCAGGGCGCTGCACGAGCTTTATCTGTTTTATGAGGGAAATTTAACCCAGTTGATTGCGGAGATGGATCCAGAATTGTACGACACAAGCATTGAGCAGTGAGGAAGGAGTGAAGGCATGGACCATGATTTTGAGATTCCGGAGTTATTGCAGAAAGCATTAGAGTCCTCGGGTATTAAACGCGAGCAGATTCGCGCTTTCACCCACAGTGATCTTGATCAAAAGGGAGATTTTCGTTTCAGCTGGATTTGTGTAGATGACCAGTGGCTGTACATTTTTACCCAGACTGAACGCGTCAAATCTCAGCCGAGGCTGGCGCGTTTAAAGCGCAGACGCGCAAAAAATGAGCAGTTTGCTACCGAAGTCGATTTGCGCAACTTTACTGAGGAAGTCAAGCTGGCAGCCAAATACGAGCTGACAGATTTAAGCGAGTTGAAATGTGAGTATTTTGTCGGCAGTGTAGCCGTGGTGACAGATATTGACGGTAAAGAACAGGTGCTCCTGAGAGCCAGTAAAGGCAGGGGGGCAGAGCTTAACACTTTCTGCCGAACTGTCAGCGGCATGCTGAAGCCGAAGGAAGCGAAACGGAAGCCTGATCAAGCAGAATTTGGGCCGGGCAGACCCGGAAGATTCGGAAGACCCGGAGGTCCAGGAGGACCAGGGCGAGGTACGCATGATGCAAGATGTCCCAAGTGCGGCCGCCTCTATCCTAATCCTGCCCATCAGGTATGTCCAAATTGTATTGACAAAGGAACGCTGTTTAAGCGGGTACTAGCGCTGACGCCCAGATACAAGGTGCCGCTGATGGCGATGATCGCGATCATGTTTATCAGCGCGCTCCTGTCTTTGGTAACGCCGTTCATGTCCGGACGGGTTTTGATTGATGAGGTCATAACGCCGGGCGGCAAGTATGAAGGTATGATCGGGCAAATGGTTCTGCTCACAGTTGGCTTTAGTCTGATCTCATACCTGCTGCGGATTATTTACGGCAGGATTAATTCTGCGGTTACCGCTGAGATCATCTATGATTTAAAGAGTATGATTTTCTCAGCAATGCAGCGGCTGTCGCTCAGTTTTTACAACAAGCGCCAGACAGGATCGCTGATGAATAGAGTTAACAGCGATGCTCTTGACCTGCAGCACTTCTTCCACGACGGACTGCCCTACTTCATTGTCAATACGGTGCAGATTATTGGTGTAACTGCGCTGCTATTGTGGATGAACTGGCGTTTGACTTTGTTGGTGTTTATTCCAATTCCGCTCATTCTTTTGATTACCTATAAGATCCTGCCGAATCTCTGGAAACTGCATTCACGGCGCTTCAGAGCAAATGCATCGCTGAACTCCGTGGTAAATGACTCTTTGACCGGAATTAGGGTGGTTAAAGCATTTGGTAAAGAAGATTCGGAAGTGGATCGCTTTAACGACCGCAACGCCCGCGTGTTTGATGTCCAGATGAGCATTGGCCGCTTGAGCTCTACTGTATTCCCGGTCATGGGTTATGTCATGAGTTTAGGCCAGCTGGTCATTTGGGGTGTAGGCGGCTGGGACGTTATTACCGGAAAAATGACCTTAGGTACGCTGATCACCTTTACTTCTTATCTGGGCATGCTGTATCAGCCAATCCGCCAGATGACCCATATCGTTGACTGGTGGTCATCCTGTATGAACTCAGCCCAGAGAATCTTTGAGATCATTGACTCAACCGAGCATCTGCCTTATCCGGAAAAACCGGTTCGGATCAAGACAATTAAAGGCCATGTTACTGCTCGTGATGTTGAATTCAGTTATGAGGAAGGTGTGCCGATTCTCCAGGATATCAACTTTGAGGTGCAGCCCGGTGAAATGATCGGTTTGGTTGGCCATTCAGGAGCCGGCAAGTCTACCATGATTAACCTGATTTCCAGGCTGTATGATGTTGATGCTGGTGCAATTCTCATTGATGGAGTTAATATAAAGGACATTGCCAAGGAAGATCTGAACCGTCAGGTTGGCATGGTTCTCCAGGAAACATTCCTGTTTCACGGAACCATCATGGATAACATCGCCTATGCGAAACCGGAGGCAAGTCCGGCAGAGATCATTCGGGCAGCCAAAATTGCCAATGCCCATGATTTTATTATGAAACTTCCGGATGGATACGAAACAGTAATCGGCCGCAAAGGTCAGGATTTGTCTGGCGGTGAGCGGCAGCGGATTGCGATTGCCAGAGCGGTGCTGCTGGATCCGAGGATTCTGATTCTTGATGAGGCAACAGCAAATATCGATACCGAAACCGAGCAGCTGATTCAGGCTGCGCTGGAAAAATTGGTTGAAGGCCGGACTACTTTTGCAATTGCCCACCGCTTGTCGACGCTGCGCAAAGCAGATCGGCTGTTCGTCTTTGAAAAAGGAAGGATTGTTGAAGTTGGCCATCATGATGAACTCCTGGAAAAACAGGGAGTTTATGAGAAACTGTTTACTACACAGCGCAAAGCCTTAGAGCTTACTGTGGTAGGAGGATAACAAAAGAGGATGGGGATGTCTATGGCAGCAAAAGAATTACAGGAATTCAGCAGTATTAACTATTTGAATCCTAAAGAAGCTGTTTTTGCAATTTCTGAAGGTGGGCTGTTGACCCTTCAGCTCGGTACAGAGCTGTACCGTAAGGTTGATTTATACCAGGCATTTCCTTTTTCCCTGGAACAAAAGTACATTTCGGTGCGGGATGAAGAAGGAAACGAAATCGGAATTATTAGGGATGTCGCCGAGTTTCCGGCAGAATCGCAGGAAGCGATTCTGACCGAGTTGCGTTGGCGCTATTACTCACCAGTAATTACCCGAATTCTGGATGTTAAAGATGAGTTTGGCCATCTTTATTGGGATGTGGAGACAGATCACGGATTTCGTAAATTTGTCACAAGGGCTCGTGATGATGGAATTTTTCCTATTGGCGGAGGGCGCCTGTTGATTGTTGATATGACAGGCAATCGCTATGAGATCGAAGATTACCATCGTCTAGATGCCAGGAGTTTACGATTCCTAGAACCATATATCTAGCGAGGTGAAGCTAATTGAGCAGCATGCCCTTGAAGCAAGATTTGGAGAGCCAGCCGCAGTTCGAGCTGCCAAAAGGTCTGCTCGCCGATGGTGAGTCACTCCTTTTCCGGCTGCCATCGGATCTTGATGCAGATGGAAATAAAGCGGATGCTTTAGTGATAATTACAAACCTAAGGATTTTGCGCTTTGATGTTGTTGATCAAAAGCCTCAGGTGATACAGGAGTTTGATCTAGATAAAGTTGAGAAAATAGAAGCCCAGAATATGGTCGGCAACGGTCGTCTAGTTGTTTGGATGGATGGCAAAGTTTATTCGGCAGCGCGGTATTCCCTCCAGCACCATCCGGAGTATGCGGTTGCTGAAAACTATGTAAACCGCTACTTAGAGGATAAGGTTCTGCGCCCGCTGGATGAACCTGAGCCTGCCGCATGTCCCCGCTGCGGCAGACCTTTTAGACGTAATACCCAAATCTGTCCGGTTTGTCTGGATAAACGCCAAGTGTTCCTTCGGTTATGGGATGTGATGAAACCCCACGCACCCATGGTCGCGGGAGTGATGGCTATATTCTGGCTGATTACCGCTGTTGATCTAGTTATTCCCCAAATCCAGCGGCATCTGATTGACAATGTATTGAAACCACAGCTATATGATCTTCGCCTGCTCTTAATTTTGGTGGGAGGACTGGCGCTAGGAAGACTGTTAAACCTGCTGCTGTCAATATGGCGTGACTTTACCATGGTTAAGCTCAGCGCTAACCTTGGTAAGGATTTAAGGGATATGGTTTACAGTAAGATTCAGGCTCTTTCTTTAAGGTTTATTGACCAGAAGCAGACAGGCGATCTGATGAATCGGATCAGCCGTGATACCAACAATATTCAGAGTTTTATGCAGCGCCATCTGCCGGAGTTGGTGAATCAAACGATTCTGCTGTTCGCGATTGCAGTGATTCTGCTGTTTACCAACTGGAAGCTGACACTATTGGTGATTATACCGGCGCCGATTATTGTCTTGGCTCAGAGAGCTACCTGGCGCAGAATCCGGATCATGTATCGGCAGCAGTGGCGGGTTAATGACCGGGTTAACTCTCTTTTGCAGGATATTCTTTCTGGTATCCGCGTTGTCAAGGCTTTCGGAGGAGAAGAGCGGGAGATTTCCAAATTTACAGATCAGACCCGTGAATTCGCCGATGTCAGTGCCCGCAACGAAAAAGCATTTAATACTTTTTATCCAATCCTTGAATTTGTTATGGGCTTGGGTAACTTCTTGATTCTCTATTTTGGCGGTAAGCTGATACTGGGCGAGCAGATGATGCTCGGTGAACTATATCTTTTTACTAACTATGCAACTAGAATTTATGGGCCGCTGCGGTTCTTAACTTCAGTGCCGCGGTGGTTCCACAATGCGATGATTTCTGCGGAGCGGATCTTTGAAGTTGTTGACCAGCAGCCTGATGTTACAGATCGGGAAAATCCGGTTCCTGTTCCGAGACTAAAAGGCAAAATCGAATTAAGTAATGTCACTTTTGGTTACATTAAACATGAACCGGTACTAAAGAACATCAATCTGACGATTGAAGAAGGAGAAATGATCGGTTTAGTCGGCCATTCTGGGGCAGGGAAGTCGACTCTGATTAACTTAATTTGCCGCTTCTATGATGTTGATGAAGGCGAAATTCTAATCGATGGAATCAATATAAAAGATTTGAAGCAAAAAGATCTCCGCAACCAGATTGGTATTGTTCTCCAGGACACATTTCTCTTTGCTGGTAGTATCTGGGAGAACATCGCATATGCTAAGCCGGATGCCACGCCGGAAGAGATTATTAGAGCTGCTAAAATAGCCAACGCCCATGACTTTATTGTGAAGTTTCCGGACGGGTATGATACCCGGGTTGGCGAGCGCGGTCAGAGGTTATCCGGCGGAGAAAGGCAGCGGATTGCGATTGCCCGGGCAGTGCTTCACGATCCCAGAATCTTGATCCTGGATGAAGCAACATCATCCGTTGACAGCCACACCGAACAGCAGATTCAAGAAGCCATTCAAAGGCTGGTTGCCAACCGAACCACAATTGCTATTGCTCATCGCTTGTCGACATTGAGGTATGCCAACCGCCTTGTTGTGCTGGATCATGGCCGCATTGCTGAACTAGGTACGCATGATGAGTTAATGGAGCAGCAGGGTACCTATTACCGCTTGGTGCAGGCTCAGAAAGAACTGGCTGATATGCGGGCTGCATAGTGTAAAGTAGTTGTAGGATAAAACTAAACAAGAGATCATCCTTTTGGTAAAATAGAATCGTCAAAATCCTAACCAAAG
>FZPS01000027.1_pt272 | contig 20005 bp, 13 predicted proteins | sample 1817821 | NCBI WGS metagenome assembly FZPS01 (sample SAMEA104158645, study PRJEB21678) | metagenome | place: Germany | collected 2015-04-21
GTATTTCCTGTCGCGTCGTTGCTTTTGGTATGGGTATGGTTTCTTCTGGTTTACCTGTTCGGTAAGAAGAATAAATATTTCATGTTTATTATTGCGTATATAAGTACCGGTTTATACCTATACCTGATAGAACAGGCAACAAAGTCCGTGTGGTTCTTTGAACTCGCGCTTCCCATTTTATCCCTTATTCTGGTATTCACGCTGATAGTCCTTTTCCTTTCGCGTTTTAGACCATTTAAGGGAATAGGTTTTCCAGGTCTCATATTTTTTGCGTTAAGCCTTTTTTGCATCGGTACGGAATTCATTATTAACCGTTTTGTTTTTGAGCAGTTTAAGATGATCTGGTCTTATATCGTTGCGGGCGTAGGCATACCAGTATCGATATTCCTGCTTTTCGTGCAAAGCAACGAAGAATTCCGCGTGTACTTGCAGAAAAAGTTTCACTTGTGATATGCTTTTCGATGTTACAACGGAAGGTTTTATGGGTAACATCATTTTGCGTGGTTTTACGGTACTTATTAGCTTTATAAGGTATTGGCTTGAATAAATAACAATTGGCTGGAGGGCCGAATGAGAATTCTTCTGGTGTCGGATAAGGAAAACGAATATTTCTGGGATTATTTTAATCCTGAAAGGTTTAAGGGCGTTGAGCTTATCATTTCCTGCGGGGACATGCAGGCAAGTTACCTTTCTTTCCTTGTTACAATGGTAAATGTTCCGCTGTTTTACGTGCACGGAAATCACGATACCACCTACAAACACCATCCACCTGAAGGCTGCGACTGCATTGACGGCGTAATAGAAACATATAAAGGCGTACGGTTTTTAGGCCTTGGTGGAAGTATGTTATACAGCGGCCGTGCTCACCAGTACAGTGAAAAGGATATGGAAAAACGCATAAAAAAATTAAGGTGGCAGCTCAGAAAAAACAACGGGTTTGACATTCTCGTCACCCATGCCCCGCCCTACGGAATAGGGGATGGACCCGGCCTCACCCATACCGGGTTTAAAAGTTTCCTGACACTAATGGACAAGTATAAGCCAAGATATATGTTTCACGGTCACATGCATTTGAATTACGGGCGCCTGGAACGTATCCATAAGTACGGCGATACCACGATAATAAACGGTTACGATCATTATTTTATCGATATCTGACTCTTAATCATGTAGTCTTTCCTGTGGATAAATCGGTAAACATATTGCCTCCGCATTCGGGAATGCTCCCGTGAACAAAGTCAACAAGCCAATCCATTGAAAGTATTTCACGCCGTGAAGCGTCTTTGCCCGCCGGCAATCTTAATACGCCTTTCTGGTCATACAGCGGACCTGAGAATATGTGCAGCTTGCCATTTCTTATCGCGTCCTTCATGACCTCTATAAGTTTTTGTGTTTGGCTCGGAATGGATCTTTTCGAATAGAAGAAGTCGATAATATCCGAATCCATCCCCCACCAGTAACTGCGGAAGCTCCCTTTGCCCGATGACTGAATATCCCCGTACGGGCGTGTCGCGCCGCTTAATATGCTTCTTGTCATCTTTTCATAAAATATTCCCCAGTTCCATACCGGAACCGCGAGGTACTTGTCCGGTACAAAGCTATTATTTGAATCTTCCGGAATTACGGTAAACACACCGTACATTTTTGAAAATTTGCGGTAAGCAAGAGTATTATGATGACAGATAATATCCGCTCCACTGGCCGCAAGAAGATTTACGACATTCCTTGATTTTTCTTCGTTATCCCATTCTTCCATCCATTCAACGAAAACTTCGACCCTTGGATTAACCATTTTAGCGCCGATGGCAAAAGCATTGATGCCGCTTACAACTTCCGTTGCGGGACAAGTGGCTGCATACCCGACTTTGTTTGACTTTGTAAGCGAACCGGCTATTATTCCGGATAAAAAACGCGGTTCGTGAATGCGTCCGAAATATGTATGCACATGCTTGAAAGAATACGTTCCCGAACAGTTAAGAAAAACAATATTCGGGAATTCCAACGCTATTTTCAGCGTCGCGTTTATCATTAAAGGACTTGTTGAAAAAACCACCTGGCAGCCCTGGTTTACCAGTTCCTTTAAACCTGCGTAAGCGTCAACCGACTCCGGGACGTTGTCAATACTAACCGTACTTACATTATCCCCCATTGCTTTTTCAAGATGCATCCTGCCAAGCTCATGCGCATAGGACCAGCTTGATGTTTTTATGTCTTTGGCAAGAGCAAAACCAACCTTTATTCTGTCGCCGTGCTTTATTATATTTGAAAGCCGGCTAAACAGTCCGCCCTCTACTTTCAAGTCGGGCTCCGTTTGCACTTCAATCTCGCTGCGCTTGTAATATTCCAGTTCAACAATGAACCTTCGAAGCAAAGGTTTTAATTCCTCATCATCATATTGTTCCGGAACCCCGTTCAGCTTTATATAATCAAGAAAAGCGTCACCTGTGGTAATCGGCAGTCTATGCCCGCCAAGCTCAAGGTATACCTTTCGGAATACACCGTATACCGCGTTCACAAAATATCTAAAACGGTCATCTGTTTTATATGCGGATTCCGGCGGCTCGTAGTTCTTTATTAACCTCCACAGTTCATTAAAGCTTTTTTCTTCCGAAAACCATATATTATTAATGCCTGTGTTCTTGTAAAACTTAAGGAATGCATAATAAAGGCGGATATCCTTGTTCTTTTCGTCATATTTTGGAATCATGCGGATTACATTTGCACTGTATTTTACTACATCCAAATATTTTAATACACTGATACGTTTGTTCCCTTCAATTACATAAAACCAGTTCAGGTATTCATATACTTTAACAGGATCCCTAAGCCCTTCATTTATCTGTGCCCGGTATACGGCTTCCCACTTTCGTGCGAATTCCGATTCCTCATCCATTAACGGCATATAATTTCTGGCAAACGACAAGCTTCGCATATATGTATATGTACCCTTTACCTTTTTAAGAGGGATATCGACAATTCCCAGATCGACCTCGGATACAATATCGATATTTTTCAGTATCCCGTCAAGATAAGGCAGATACCCGTTACGACCCTGGGAAATATAATTAGAGTATTCTTTTAAACCAAGCTTTTTTGCATTTCTATATGCTTCGGGAACAGACATTTAATCACCCCTTTACCGTTATTATATAGTCAATCACATACAATACTACCATATGGAGAGGGTAGAACAAGTAGAAAAAGTACTTCATCTTCCTTCCCCGTTCCCCATTGTATAACGCAATTACACCGATTGACAGCAGTGAATAAAGCTGTATTGAATGGGGAAAGGCAATAACACTGGAAGCCATATACGAAGAAAACACCTCATATGCAGCATACATTGTATGAAGAATAATCCATCCAATCAGTATTCTTATCGTATTTCTTTCGGCAATATAAAAAACAATTATGAATAAAACTCCGTATGCCCCGTAATCTGCACCGATTATTTGCGCAATAACGGCCATCGCAGTTACCGCAAGCCATGAATACGCGATATGCTTCTCTTTAAGTTTATTATACAATGAAATGGCCGCAAGACCCAAAAACAATGTAGCGAAAATATTTAATTCATAGTTTATAGAAGGTACGGATTCCCAACCCCATGAAATAAAAATGCGGCGCATTGTTTCCGAACCAAACAGCCAGTCGGGAACCTGGAACAGGACAGCACACAGAAGAAGCCTGAACAAATATTTCTTAACAGAACGCGTATGTCTGAAGCCTTCGGCAATAAAAAAGGCGAACAAAGGAAACGCAATACGTCCGATTATTCTAAACACAATAATCCTCGGGAAAAATATCATACCCGCATGGTCAATTACCATGGTAATAATTGCGATAAGCTTTATTTGAAAGCTGTTTAATACTTTTTCCATAGGACCCCGCTTTTATAATAACAATCCTTCATAAACTCTTTTTTCATAAGCAATTAATAAATAATTTGCTTAGGCAAATTATAACTCCATTTTACCGGAAATGAAAAAAAATATCTATCGGAGTTTTGAAAAAAATATTCCTTGCTAAGCCTTGACTTTAACGGTCATTCATAAATAATAAGCCGCAAGTTCATTTCCCATGCTTTGTTCCGCTTCTCTTTCCTGTGTTATAATAGCTGGTGTAGCCCTGTATTACGTTGTTTTAACCCGCTGAACAGGTTTGCCGTAAGAATAAAATTGATTAATGGTTTTAAGGTCGGGGGGGCCGATGAAAAAAAGTGCTTTGCTCATAAAATGCTGTGAAAATTGCATTAAGGGAATTTCGGTAGGCATTCAAAACGAGATATTATGCCGCGAAAAAGGCATTGTGTCTGCCGACTTTTACTGTAACGGCTTTATGGCTTTTGAAATGGATTCTTTGCACAGGCAGCTTGATTACCGCTGCTCCGACTGTATACATTTTAATTTCGCGCCTGACTCACACAACAGCAGTTATGGAATCTGCGGCATGTTTTCTGTCCGCAAATGCGACGGCAGCCTGAAAAAAGCATGTTCAAAGTTCAAGAAAAGGCCTGGGAGGAAGTTCAGGTATTAATAAAAAACGGCAGTAAAACTGCCGTTTTTTTTAATAACGTATGATATTCTTACAATTCTTCAAGGTATAGTTCCTTAACAGCACTTTGCTGCTGTATTCCGGGGTCGATTTCAACGTCACGGTAAATACTCATTCCAGTACCTGCCGGTATCAGTTTGCCGATTATCACATTTTCTTTAAGGCCCAGCAATGGATCAACCTTTCCTTTAATAGCAGCCTCGGTAAGAACCCTTGTAGTTTCCTGGAACGATGCCGCTGAAAGGAACGAATCGGTGGCAAGGGATGCTTTGGTAATACCAAGAAGTGCACGTTTTCCTTCAGCCACGCGAAGGTTTTTTTCCTCTGCTTCTTTGTTCGCATCCTCAAATTCGAACATATCAACTAATCCTCCAGGCAGCAGATTAGTATCCCCCGCATCGTCTACCTTGACTTTTCTAAGCATTTGCCTGACTATAACCTCAATGTGTTTGTCGTTAATGTCAACACCCTGCAGGCGATAAACTTTCTGAACTTCACGCAGAAGGTACGACTGGACCGCGTGAAGCCCCTTTATTTTTAATATGTCATGCGGATTTACCGAGCCTTCGGTCAGCTCATCACCCGCTTCAATGATGTCGCCATCAGTTACTTTAAGCCTTGATCCATATGGAATTAAATACGTATGGCTTTCGCCGTCTTTATTAGTGACAACTACTTCACGCTTTTTCTTCGTTTCTCTCAGCGCAACTGTTCCATCAATTTCGGATATTATTGCAAGCCCTTTTGGCTTCCTGGCCTCAAATAACTCTTCCACACGCGGAAGACCCTGGGTAATATCGTCTCCGGCAACACCCCCGGTATGGAAAGTACGCATTGTCAACTGGGTGCCGGGTTCCCCTATCGATTGAGCGGCAATAATACCTACCGCTTCGCCCACATTGCATTCTTCTCCTGTTGCAAGGTTAATACCGTAGCACTTCGAACAAACACCTGTCCTTGTCCGGCAAGTCAATACCGAACGTATCTTTACCTTTTTTATGCCGGCGTCTGTAATTTTCTTCGCAATTTTATCATTAATAAGCTCATGGTGCTTTACTATTATCTCTTTTGTCTGAGGATCAACAACATCTTCAGCGGCAAAACGCCCTGTTATACGTTCTTCAAGCGTTTCAATCGTCTCGCCGCTCGTTACGATATCTGTAAGCGTAATGCCCTCATCCGTTCCGCAGTCCCTTTCTCTGACAATAACATCCTGGCTTACGTCAACGAGGCGCCTGGTCAGATAACCGGAGTCGGCCGTCCTCAGCGCAGTATCTGCCAAACCCTTACGCGCTCCGTGAGTGGATATGAAATATTCCAAAACGCTGAGCCCTTCTCTAAAGTTCGAGCGTATCGGAATCTCAATCGTTTCGCCCGAAGTATCGGCCATAAGACCGCGCATTCCGGCAAGCTGTCTTATTTGGTTCACATTACCTCGCGCTCCGGAATTTGACATCATAAATACCGGATTAAATTTATCCATTCCTTCTATTAACGCGTTCTTTACATCTTCCGTCGTCTTGTTCCAGGCATTTACAACAGCGTTTTTCCTCTCGTCTTCGGTGATCATCCCACGGCGGTACTGCCTGGATATCATTTCAACCTTTTTATCCGTTTCCTCAAGGAATTTTTGTTTTACCTCAGGAATTATCATATCTGAAATACCTATTGTAATGGCACCTTTGGTTGAGTATTTAAAACCAAGGTCTTTTATCTTGTCCAGTACAATAGCCGTCATATGAGCTCCATTTTCTTTTATGCAGCGTTCAACAATCTTTGCGAGCTCTTTTCTGCTTACCAGAAAGTCAATTTCAAGATCCAACTCGTTATCGGGGTTGCTTCTGTCTACAAAACCAAGGTTCTGCGGGAGAGCCTGGTTAAACAAAAGCTTACCGACCGATGTTTGAACTATTTTTGATTTTCTAACACCATCAATTACCTTCGTGATTCGAACCTTTATACGTGCGTGAAGCGACACATAACCATTATCATAGGCCATGATTGCCTCTTCCGGCGATGAGAAAACTTTCCCCTCACCCTTTGCCCCTTCTTTTTCAATCGTCAGGTAATAGCTGCCAAGAACCATATCCTGCGTTGGAACAGTAACCGGTTTGCCATCCTGCGGTTTTAACAGGTTGTTCGCGGAAAGCATAAGAAACCTTGCTTCCGCCTGCGCTTCGGCTGATAACGGCACATGTACGGCCATTTGGTCCCCGTCAAAGTCCGCGTTATACGCGGTACATACTAAAGGATGCAGCTTAAGTGCCCTGCCCTCGACCAAAACCGGTTCAAAAGCTTGTATTCCAAGACGGTGCAGTGTAGGAGCACGGTTTAAAAGAACCGGGTGCTCTTTTATTACTTCCTCCAAAACATCCCAGACTTCAGTGCGGACACGTTCCACCATTCTTTTCGCACTTTTTATGTTATGCGCAAGTCCTCTTTCAACAAGCTTTTTCATAACAAATGGTTTAAACAGCTCAAGCGCCATTTCTTTTGGCAATCCACACTGGTATATCTTCAAATCCGGACCGACAACTATAACCGAACGACCAGAATAATCCACACGTTTACCAAGCAGGTTCTGGCGGAATCGTCCCTGTTTTCCTTTAAGCATATCGGAAAGGGATTTCAAAGGTCGATTTCCCGGACCGGTAACAGGCCTTCCACGGCGGCCATTGTCTATCAGAGCATCTACCGATTCCTGAAGCATCCTTTTTTCATTACGGACAATTATTTCCGGTGCCCCGAGATCCAATAGCCTTTTAAGCCGGTTATTTCTGTTTATAACTCTTCGGTACAGGTCATTCAAATCGGATGTGGCAAAACGTCCGCCGTCAAGCTGTACCATTGGTCTAAGCTCCGGAGGTATAACGGGAACCACGTCAAGGATCATCCATTCCGGCTTGTTCCCCGATGTACGGAATGCTTCAACCACTTCAAGTCTTTTAATCGCACGGATCTTTTTCTGGCCGCTGGATTCTTCAAGCTCATTTCGAAGCTCGTTTGCAAGCGCATCAAGATCAATTTCCATCAACAGCTCTTTTATCGCTTCGGCACCCATTCCCGCACGGAAATTATTCCCGAAATTTACAATACTGTCCCGATATTCCCTTTCATTTAAGACCTGTTTCTTTGACAGCAGAGTTTGTCCGGGATCTATTACAACATATGAAGCAAAATACAATATCTTTTCAAGCGCCCTCGGCGACATGTCGAGCAAAAGCCCCATGCGGCTCGGAATACCCTTGAAATACCATATATGCGATACCGGCGCGGCAAGTTCGATATGCCCCATCCTTTCGCGGCGCACTTTTGAACGTGTAACCTCAACTCCGCAGCGATCGCAGACAATGCCTTTGTATCTTATGCGTTTATACTTTCCGCAGTGGCATTCCCAATCGCGGGTAGGACCGAATATTCTTTCGCAGAACAGTCCGTCCCTCTCAGGCTTCAGAGTTCTATAGTTTATTGTTTCAGGTTTTTTTACTTCCCCGCGGGACCATTCGCGTATTTTCTCCGGAGAAGCCAAACCAATACGTATTGCATCAAAATTGGTTAATTCAAACACGGCCAGTAACCCTCCTATATGTCATCATCGTCTTCGATAATAATATCTTCGTCATCATCTACGACAAACAATTCGTCAACGGTATCTTCATCAAGCTCTTCGGCATTCTCGAAACTATCGAAATCCACATCCACAGTAAAGTCATTATCGGTGAATTCCGAGGATTCTTCGTAACCCTCATCCTGTATACCAAGTGCCTCATCTTCACGCCCTTCTATGTTTACATCAAGTTCTTCCAAATCATCTTCAACCGATTCCTTTATTTCAATTTCCTGCCGTTCCTCGCTGAATACTTTCACATCAAGCGACAGGCTTTGCAGCTCTTTCATAAGCACCTTAAACGATTCGGGGATGCCCGGTTCCGGGACATTTTCACCCTTAACAATGGACTCATAGGTTTTCACACGGCCAACTACATCATCGGATTTTACGGTGAGAATTTCCTGCAAGCTGTATGCGGCACCATATGCCTCGAGCGCCCAAACCTCCATTTCTCCGAAGCGCTGCCCGCCAAACTGTGCTTTTCCGCCCAAGGGCTGCTGTGTTACAAGAGAATACGGCCCCGTTGATCGCGCATGTATTTTATCGTCAACCAGATGAGCAAGCTTCAAATAATACATATACCCGACTGTTATCGGGTTATCGAAAGGTTCCCCTGTACGTCCGTCATACAGGATAGATTTCCCGTCTTCCGGCAAACCGGCTTTTTTAAGTGTCTCTATTATATCGTCTTCATTTGCTCCGTCAAATACCGGTGTAGCTATTTTCCAGCCCAACACCTTCGCCGCATAGCCAAGATGGACTTCGAGCACCTGTCCTATATTCATTCGTGAAGGAACTCCCAATGGGTTAAGAACAATCTGAAGCGGCGTTCCATCCGGTAGAAACGGCATATCCTCTACTGGCAGAATACGCGATATAACGCCTTTATTACCATGACGGCCGGCCATTTTATCTCCGACGGATATTTTCCTTTTCTGTGCGACATAAACGCGAACCAGTTGGTTTACGCCGGGCGGCAGTTCATCTCCATGCTCACGGGTAAATACTTTTACATCAACAACGATACCCGATTCACCGTGAGGGATCCTCAACGATGTATCACGGACTTCCCTGGCCTTCTCACCGAATATTGCGCGCAGCAGCCGCTCTTCGGCTGTAAGTTCGGTTTCACCTTTAGGAGTTACTTTTCCTACCAGCACATCACCGGCACGTACTTCGGCGCCTATTCTGATAATTCCTCTTTCATCAAGGTCTTTCAAAGAGTCTTCACTGACATTCGGTATGTCGCGTGTGATCTCCTCGGGACCAAGCTTTGTATCGCGGGATTCCGATTCATATTCTTCTATATGGATTGATGTATACACATCGTCTATTACCAATTCTTCGCTGATCAGGATAGCATCCTCATAATTATATCCTTCCCATGTCATAAAACCTACCAGTATGTTCTTGCCAAGCGAAATTTCCCCCTGATCGGTTGACGGGCCATCGGCAATAACATCCCCCGCGTTAACCTTCTCGCCTTTTTTTACAATTGGTCGCTGGTTAATGCATGTGCCCTGGTTCGAACGCTGGTATTTTAACAGTTTATAATGGTCTTTTACACCGTCTTCCCGGAGGACTACAATTTCATTTGATGTAACTTTTTCCACAATGCCGCTGTTCTGGCATATCTTAACGACACCTGAATCCCTCGCGGCTTTGTATTCTATTCCCGTTGCGATTATCGGGGCTTCAGGTTTGATTAACGGTACCGCCTGGCGCTGCATGTTTGATCCCATCAACGCTCTGTTTGCATCGTCATTCTCTAAAAAAGGAATCATCGCGGTAGCAACCGAAACTAACTGCTTTGGCGATACATCCATATAATCAACGCGATCAGGACTGACTTCAATTATTTCATCCTGAAAACGGCATCCTATACGTTTGTTCACAAAACGTCCTTCGGCATCCAATGGTTCATTAGCTTCGGCAACAATATATCCATCTTCCTCATCGGCGGTCATGTAAACAACCTCATCGGTAACACGGTTCGTTTTTTTATCGACCTTTCTGTAAGGTGCCTCAATAAACCCGTATTCATTAACGCGGGCATAAGTGCTGAGCGAACCAATCAAGCCGATATTCGGGCCTTCAGGAGTTTCTATCGGGCACATGCGTCCATAGTGGGAATGGTGGACGTCACGAACTTCAAACCCCGCCCTCTCACGGGAAAGACCTCCGGGACCGAGAGCGCTCAATCTACGCTTATGCGTAAGTTCAGCCAATGGATTCGTTTGATCCATAAACTGCGAAAGCTGCGAACTACCGAAAAATTCCTTAATTGCCGCGGCTACCGGACGGATATTAATCAGAGCCTGCGGTGTAACAATATCAATATCCTGTATTGTCATTCTTTCGCGTACTACACGCTCCATTCTGGCAAGCCCTATGCGAAACTGGTTCTGAAGAAGCTCGCCTACCGAGCGCAGCCGCCTGTTTCCAAGATGATCGATATCATCAAGCGTGCCAATTCCGTCATCAAGACCTAAAATATAGTTCACGGACGCTATAATATCATCAACGGTTATGTTCTTGGGGATAAGCAAATCTTTATTATTGATAATAGCGGTCTTAATGTCTTCATCACTGGAATACTCATCTAAAATTTGTTTAAGTATTCCATAACGGACCTTCTCTGTAATTCCTACCGAAGAAGCGTCAAAGTTTATATAACCCTTTATGTCAACAGTATTATTTCCGATAACTCTTACTATCTTGCCGTTTATATCAAGGTTTACAACATTAACCCCGGAATTCTGGATCTTCCATGCGGCTTCCTCGGTAATAACGTGTCCTTTTTCAACAATTATTTCACCTGTCTGACCATCGGCTATGCTATCGGCAGCAAACTTGCCCCATATCCTGTAGGCAAGAGCCAGTTTTTTATTGAATTTGTAGCGCCCTACCTTCGAAAGGTCGTAGCGCTTAGGATCAAAGAAAAGATTGTTAAGCAAAGTACCGGCGCTTTCAACAGTTGGAGGTTCTCCTGGGCGCAGGCGCTTATATACTTCCAACAGCCCTTCTTCTTCGCTTTTTGTATTGTCTTTCTGTATCGTTGCAAGGAGTTTTTCATCCTCTCCGAAAAGCTGAATAAGCTGCGCGTCTGTTCCGTACCCAAGAGCCCTTAAGAAAACCGTAATCGGCAATTTCCTTGTGCGGTCAATTCTTACCGATACAATATTATTTGAGTCCGTTTCATACTCAAGCCATGCTCCCCTGTTTGGAATGACCGTATTCGAATACAGCTTTTTTCCGGTCTTGTCACGATCCATAGAGTAGTAGATACCGGGCGAACGGACAAGCTGGCTTACTATTACGCGTTCCGCTCCGTTTATAACAAATGTTCCGGTTTCGGTCATTAACGGGAAATCTCCCATAAATATTTCCTGTTCCTTTACTTCACCGGTTTCCTTGTTAATTAAACGGACCCTGACTTTTAATGGAGCGGAATATGTAGTATCCCGTTCCTTGCATTCCTCTACCGAATACTTTATGTTTTCATCCAGCGAATAATCAATGAACTCCATAATAAGATTTCCGGTATAATCGCTTATCGGTGAAACATCTCTCAGAACCTCCCTGAGGCCTTCCTCTAAGAACCATTGATAAGAATTTTTTTGGATTTCGATCAGATTTGGCATTTCCAGAACTTCATTGATTTTTGAATAACTCATTCTGGTTGCCTTTCCTAACTGAACAGGATGTACCATCCATTATCACCTCATATAGATTTATGTTATCAATTACAACCGTACAGAATAAAACAAAAAAGCCGTGTATATAATATATAAAGAATATCATCTCCCCGCCGGGAATAAGTATTTGTTATTAAATACCTACATAAAAAATTATATAAACAGCAAAAATAGACCAGGAAAACGAGCATTAAAAATGTTGAACCTAATCTCTTTCATACGGTTATAAGGCTAATAATAATAGTTCAAACTCTATCATTCTCCCAATCTATTTTATTGGTTGTAAATTTGCCTGGATTATATTGTACCCTTCGCATATATGTGTTATAATAACTAAGAAAAATATTTCCCATGGAATAGGTATGCCTGGACACAATATGATAATGCAGTTTATAATTCTATCATAGCATATTATTAAAGTCAATGCTTTTTTTGTTTTCTATTTTATTTCCAGTTTTTAACATATATAGCTATAGCTGTCAGCGAATTAAATTTTGAAAGGTATGCCGAACAAATAAAAAACGCGCTTTGTCCTCTTTTTCGCACTACTTCATAAATTTAATCTCAAATCGGTCAAAATCAACAGGTTCCAGGAATTGATCGCTGTTAAACGATGTCCTTCCGAAACGCACAAACTCTCTTGTGTTCTTTCTAAGCCATAGTGGAACTGATACCTCCATTTTTTTACACAATTCTATAAAACATTGCTCAAGCTGTTTTTGAAAGCTTTCGTGTTCGCTGAAAAATAATTCCTCTTCGGCAAGCGTTTTTGTTCCTTTAATTATTTTGGCATGAAGTTTCATATCCAAAGCTCCTTTTTAAAACCGATTTTTTAATCATAGTCAACACTGACAAGATAAAGCCCAAATGGCGGAGCGGTAATCCCTGCCTTTTCCCTTTCCTTATTTGTTAGCAATTCAGGCACTGTATCAGGTGATCTTTTCCTCAAACCTATCTCTACCATTGTTCCGACAATTATCCTGACCATTTTATATAAAAACCCGCTGCCACAAATCGTATAAACAAGATAACCGTCCTCCCGGCTCCACTTTGAAGCGGTAATTGTTCTTGTAAAATTTGATAGGCTATGACCGCTTGAGCAGAAGGAAGAAAAGTCATGCGTGCCTATGAATAATGAAGCTGCCGCTGCCATTTGATCAAAGTCAAGCGGTTCGGGAATATGCCATGCCATATTTTCGGCAAGCGGTGATCTAACTCTCCGGTTAATAATTTTATACTGATATGTTTTGCTTGTCGCAGAGTATCTTGCATGAAATTCAGGCTCGGCGTTTTCGGAAGAAATAACCGCTATGTCTTTTGGAAGAACGGCATTAAGCGCATATTGAAACTTATCGGCCGGAATCGTCGATTTCGTATCAAAATGTGCTGTCTGTCCATATGCATGAACGCCCGCGTCTGTTCTGCCGGCTCCTGTAATGCGCACTTTTTCGCCTGTTATCGCTAATATCGCATTTTCAATTTCAGCCTGGACAGTATGCGCATTCTGCTGAACCTGCCATCCGTGATATCCGGAACCGTTATATTCAACTATTATTTTTATACGTCTTGTCGTCACAGCCATCCTCCAAAATAAAAGAAGCAGATTATCTGATTTCGGCGGGTCCTGCTTCGGGTGTTTCGTTTACTTGCGCGACAAAGCGCATACCAATAACACGCTTTAGATCCTTTTTATTTCTGCTGAGAGGTCTCCATATCCCGGGTCGCTCATTAACCCGCTCCACATTTTCCTGTAAGAAGCAGGGCCTTAAAGCATGTCGCCCGGCATAACCGAAAACACCTGAATCACCCGCTGGTTATTCGGAATGATTTTTCCGTTATCTTAATTGATTTTATTATAGCTTATTTTATTACGATGTGGGTATATTTTGTTTGTGATATAATAACCTCACCCGTTACCGAAATCGTAGATTTCGAACGGGTGCCCGAGAACATTGTATCATGAATTTATACAGCCGATGCTCGGCTGCCCTCGGTTTCACCAAATGAAAATCATATGATTTCTTAAATTCATGATATAATAACCTCACCAAGTGAAAATCTTATAATTTTTTTAAATTCATGATATAATATGTATACCAAATGTGATGGAATTACTAAACACTTTTTGATATTTAGGGAATGGAGCAAATGATTAAAGGAAAGAAAGTTTTACTGCGTACAATCAGAGAAAAAGAGATGGAAGTGGTATACAATCTTATTTGCAGCATTAACAACAAAGGTCCGTACTGGCACCTTATTATTCCGTCTGAAGCCGAATTCAAAAGAGAATTTTCAAAAACCGGCCTTTGGGGCAAAAGAGAAGGCAGAATGCTTATTATGGACATTAATGACACTAAGTATTTAGGCGAAATTCTGTTCTTTAAAGGTCTTGAGTATCAGTCCGGGTTCGAGGTTGGATATGAGCTTTTTCATCCGTCCTATGGCGGTAAAGGCTATATGACTGAAGCACTGCTTCTTTTCTGTGGATATCTGTTCGCGTGCTACCCAATAAATCGCATTCAGGTTAATGCAATGCGCGAGAACATAAGCAGCTGCAAGGTTGCTGAAAAATGCGGGTTTAAATATGAGGGTACCATGCGAAAAGCTACGTATCACGACGGTAAATATCACGATTTAAATCTGTTTTCACTCCTCCGTGAAGAATGTCCCCCTCTTTCAAATCTTCTTGGCTAAACACCCGAAACAGGACCCGCGGAAATAATATCAAATACATAGCGGGTGATAACGGGTCTATCCATTGTTGCAGCGTTCCGGCAGGTACGCGGCTTTGATTCGGGTGTTTTCGGCTGCGCAGTGCGACATGTTCGAACGCTCTGCTGCTTACAGGCAGCTTTAGAGCGGTGTTTTCTCTGAATATATCCTTGATGAATATGAAAAAATAAAAGTAGGCTTAACATCATTTAATTTTTATGGAGGAATCGGATGTTTATCAATATTGTATGGAAGACGGCGTTATTATATTTAACTGTTGTTCTATCCATGCGCCTTATGGGTAAAAGGCAAATCGGGCAGCTGCAGCCTTTTGAGTTTGCCATAGCTGTAATGATTTCTGAAATCGCGGCATTTCCCCTGACTGACGAAAGTAAAAACATAATGCACGGAATTATTCCTATTTTTATACTGGTTGTCTGTCAGTTTATTGTTTCGGTAATATCCATTAAAAGTGTACGGGCCCGTGAAATAATTTGCGGACGGCCACGCGTGGTAATAAAAAACGGAACTCTCCATGAAAAAAATCTCCGCAAGGAATTATATACGATAAATGATTTGTTGGAACAGTTAAGAATATGCAATGTTCATAACATATCGGATGTTGAATTCGGAATACTTGAAACAAATGGAGAACTAAGCATGGTTATGAAATCCCAAAAAAGACCGCTGACACCGGCTGATCTTGGAATAGACACGGAATATGAAGGGCCTTCACTTGACATTATCATTGACGGTGTTGTTCATAATGAAAATCTGGAACTTGCAGATCTTGACACAAATTGGCTGATTGAGCAGTTAAAAAGCAAGGGATGGTCTGACCCAAAGGACATATTCTTTGCGTCTTTAAACTCAAAAGGGGAATTATATATTCAACCAAAATGGAAAGCGGTAAAAAAAAGAAAGTGTTAATTATTTTACTTAATGACCAAAATTTGGTTTGATAATTTACTATTTTTTTCTCCCCAAAAATGCTGTAACATTAAGTTCACTTTTTTCGGCAGTTTGCATAATATATTCAACGACTTTGTTTAAAATCTCCAGGTCAAGTTTTTTGCGATCTATCTCAGTAAGGTTTGACTCTATTTCTTGCGGGTACCTTATACTGACTTTAGGAGGAACGCGTAGAACATCAACCTCAGCATTTCTCACTGAAAATGAATTGCTGAATATTGATACCTTGACTTTGAAATTCGGATCCGCGCTTTTTTCTTTAATAACACTTACCGAAAACGTCATTTTTTACACCTTCATTTTAATAAATTCAACAATCCTTCAAAAAACAATGCGGGCTCTGCTTCTAACAATTTATATGCTAATAATTATCATATATAATATTTATCGGTCTTTTTACATCTTTTTTGATATTAAAACCTAATGCCAATCTCAAAAATCAAGTGTTCAGATCCTTAAGGCTTTTCAGGTATTGACCGGTATATGAGTCAGGATTATCTGCAAGCATTTCAGGAGTTCCGGTAGCTATTACCATTCCTCCCCTGTCTCCACCTTCAGGTCCGAGATCAATAACATAGTCGGCTGTTTTTATAACATCCATGTTATGTTCAATTACTATTACGGTATTGCCGCCTTCGACCAATTTCTGGAGCACATCAATAAGCCGGTGGACATCGGCAATATGAAGCCCCGTAGTAGGTTCATCCAGGATATACAGTGTTCTGCCTGTACTTCTTTTTGAAAGCTCGGTGGCAAGTTTTACTCTCTGCGCTTCTCCGCCTGAAAGAGTGGTTGACGGCTGCCCAAGTTTGATATAACCAAGGCCAACCTCACTTAATGTTTCCATCTTCCGGTTGATGGACGGTATGTTCTTAAAAAACTCCAGTGCTTCATCAACAGTCATATCAAGTATATCCGCTATATTCTTGCCTTTATACTTTACCTCAAGAGTTTCCCTGTTATACCTTTTACCTTTGCACACTTCGCACGGAACGTAAACATCGGGAAGAAAATGCATTTCAATTTTTATTATCCCATCACCGGCGCATGCCTCACAGCGGCCGCCCTTCACATTAAAACTGAAACGTCCCTGCAGGTAACCGCGCGTTTTTGCGTCGTTTGTCGAAGCAAACAGGCTTCTGATATGATCGAATACACCCGTATAGGTCGCGGGGTTTGAACGGGGAGTCCTTCCTATTGGGGATTGATCAATATTTATTACTTTATCAAGATGTTCAATTCCGATAATATCCTTATGCTGCCCAGCCTTTGTTTTGGCTCTGTTAAGCTTTGCGGCGAGCTTTTTATACAGGATTTCATTTACCAGTGAGCTTTTTCCCGAACCCGAAACACCGGTAACACAGATAAATATTCCCAGTGGAAACCTGACATTGATGTTTTTTAAATTGTTCTCACAGGCCCCGACAACCTCGATATATTTGTTATTCGGTTTTCTTCTGGACGGTGGAACCATTATTCTTTTTACTCCGCTCAGGTACTGACCGGTTATAGACTGAGGGGTTTTAATAATATCCTCCAAGGTGCCCTGTGCGACAACATATCCGCCTTTTACACCTGCTCCGGGACCCATGTCAATTATGTGATCGGCACTCCTCATCGTCTCTTCGTCATGTTCGACTACAAGCACCGTATTGCCGAGATCCCTCAGCCGCGACAAAGTGGCAAGGAGCCTTTTGTTATCCCTTTGATGAAGCCCTATGCTCGGTTCGTCAAGTATATACAATACTCCCATCAACCCTGAACCTATTTGCGTTGCCAAACGGATTCGCTGTGCTTCACCACCGGATAAAGTACTTGATGACCGCGCCAGTGTCAGATAATCAAGACCGACATCCCTTAAAAAACCCAAACGCGCTTTTATCTCTTTTAAAACCCTGTGGGCAATTAATTCTTCCCTCTCTGTAAGTTTGAGTCCGGAAAAAAAGGCCATGCAGTCCGATACCGACATATCCGCAACCTCGGCTATGTTTTTATTGCTGATGGTAACGGCAAGGCTTTCCCTTTTTAACCTGTTTCCCTGACAAGCCTGGCAGAGGATTTTACCCATAAAACTTTCGTAATACTCTTTCATGCCTTCTGATTTGGTTTCTCGGTAGCGGCGATCCATACTCGTTATAACCCCTTCAAACGGAGCCATAAAAGAGCCGCTTCCATATTCTCTGTCATACCGTATTTTAATTTTCTCGCCGTCAGTACCGTATAATATTTTATCAACTATTCCCTGAGGCAGTTTTTCTACCGGCGTATAAATACTAAAACCATAATGCTCTGAAAGTGCAATCAGGTACATACGGCTGTATGTGTCCTCATTGGCAAAATTCCAGCCGCCTACATTTATTGCGCCCTCTGCGAGCGATTTGGAGCGATCCATTATTACAAGATCCGGATCTATTTTCATAAGGCTTCCAAGGCCGGCACAGGAAGGACACGCCCCATACGGGTTATTGAAAGAAAACATCCTTGGCGTCAGCTCTTCAATACTGATTCCGCAGTCAGTACACGCAAAGTTCTGACTGAACATTATTTCTTCTTTTCCATAAACATCAACAAGAAGAATTCCGCCTGACAGATTCAGGATGGTTTCAATGGAATCGCTAAGCCTTTTATTAATGCCGGGGCGTATAATTAAACGGTCTACAACAATTTCGATTGAATGCTTTTTATTTTTGTCAAGCTTAATATCATCATCATAAATATCAATGATTTCCCCATCGATACGCAGACGAACATAGCCGCTTTTTTTCGCATCCTGTATAAGCTTGGTGTACTCTCCTTTTCTTCCTCTTACCACAGGAGCGAGCAGTTGTATCCTGGTTCCTTCTTCGAGCGAAAGGATGGAATCTACCATCTGGTCAATGGTTTGTTGAGATATTTCCTTTCCGCATTCCGGGCAGTGTGGTACCCCTATTCTTGCAAACAATAGCCTTAGATAGTCATATATTTCGGTAACGGTTCCAACTGTAGAGCGCGGATTATGGCTTGTGGTTTTTTGATCAATCGATATCGCGGGCGACAACCCTTCAATATACTCAACTTCGGGTTTCTCCATAAGCCCTAAGAACTGGCGCGCATATGATGAAAGAGATTCGACGTACCTTCTTTGGCCTTCGGCGTATATTGTATCGAATGCAAGGGAAGACTTCCCTGAACCGCTTAACCCTGTAATTACAACAAGTTTATTCCTTGGTATTTCAATGTCGATATTCTTTAAATTGTGTTCACAGGCACCTTTAATGTATATATTATCTCGCATATTTACACTCCAACCGTATATAATATTTCATTTTCCTCAAACTTTTAATCCCAAATTTGTTTTTATGCTCTATAGCATATTACTAATTATAGCAGAAGATTTTAAACATGCAAACATTTGTTCGATATTTTTCTGTTTTTTTTCGCTTTTACTGTTCGGATACAGAGTAATCATTAAAGGTATACGTGCACCATTGTTTGGATTTTATGTCAGTAATTTATTTATCTCTTTCAAGCTTTATGTTTCATTTTATAGACAAATTATTATAGATATGGTGGCAGGCGCCATCAAAGCTTGATACAATATAAATTAAAATGGGGGAGATATATTATGAAAATTCGAAAAGAATGCAGTCTTGCGAAGATGTATTCGGGATCGCATAATCAAATACTGGCGACATCGCCCGAGCTTAAATTTATTAATGCGGTTTGTAATCAGGACTTTGAGACTGCGCTGGGACTATTTTCAGAGAAAAAGCTTTTTGGGAATGCACCCAGTGCTGTAGATGCGCCCTATGGAAGGTTTGAAGGCATTGAAGGCATTCGGAGCTTTGCTGAGGGCTGGCTCCCTACCTTTCATGCAAAACGGGCTTTTGTAACACCTGTTATACAAACACGTGCCAATGGCAGATCCGTAACTGAGTTGGTTGTAAATTTTGTTGTTGACAATGAGATTAACCAGGTGCCCATGTTTGTTATTGGTGACCTGCGCACAAAGGATACTTTGGATGAGGTTAGACTATATTGCCACCACACGTTTGTTCCCGGATTACAAGCATACCGAAAACCAATATTCAAATCCGCGCATTTGGAAATGGGAGATCCGGGATTATTGACAGGTGCGGTACGCGAGTATTATGAGGCACTCCACCATGTACCGCACGTGGATGTTGACCGGATTTTAGCCTGCATGAGCCCAAATTGCAAATTTGGCGGGTATGAACCGGCGGACACGCGGCATGCAACGGCTGATACACCGGAAGAAATCCGAAAAAAATATGAAGCAATGGCCGAATACATACCCCGGTGTGTTGGTATGCGATATGAAACAATTATAGACGATGGAACCACTTGTGTGATTGAATGGGTTCATATCGTAACCAGAGCAGGACAGGAAGAACGAAAAAGAATCGCGATTTCCGGTGTAGCCGCATATGAAAGAGGAGAAGACGGGCTTCTCTGCTCG
>FZPS01000183.1_pt111 | contig 19995 bp, 16 predicted proteins | sample 1817821 | NCBI WGS metagenome assembly FZPS01 (sample SAMEA104158645, study PRJEB21678) | metagenome | place: Germany | collected 2015-04-21
GCCTTAAGCCGATTCTGCTTTTGTTGTTTGCCATTACTTTGGTTTTAGTTGTTTTGCAAATTTAGCTCTTTTTCCTCTATTTTTGATATCTTTGTGAGATGAAATTTGCAGTCGAGCATACTGATCCCCATTCGGCAGCGCGTCGTGGGGTTCTGCATACCGACCACGGAGACATAGATACACCTATCTTCATGCCTGTCGGAACGGTGGGCAGCGTAAAGGGTGTTTATCATAGAGACCTTATCGGGGACATCAAGGCCCAAATTATTTTAGGCAATACCTATCATCTCTATCTTCGCCCAGGCCTCTCCGTATTACGCCAGGCGGGCGGCCTCCATGCTTTCGAAAACTGGCAGAAACCCATACTTACCGACAGCGGCGGATATCAGGTTTTTTCTTTAAGCCCTATCCGCAAACTAACGCCCGAGGGCTGCGAATTCCGCTCGCATATAGACGGCTCCAAACATATCTTCACACCCGAAAACAATGTGGATGCCCAGCGCATCATTGGCGCCGATATTATGATGGCCCTCGATGAATGCTGCCCCGGCGATGCCGACCATGGCTATGCGAAGAAATCTCTTGAACTCACCAAGGGCTGGCTGGAGCGCTTTGCCAAGCGTTTTAATGAAACAGAGCCTCTCTATGGCTATTCCCAGAGCTTCTTTCCTATTATTCAGGGTTGTGTATATCCCGATTTGCGCAAAGAAGCCGTGGAGCACGCTTTGCAATTTGAGGCTGACGGCTATGCCATCGGAGGACTTGCAGTAGGGGAGCCGGCTGAAACAATGTATGAGATTCTGGACTTTACGGTTCCGCTTTTGCCTGCCGACCGCCCCCGTTATCTAATGGGAGTGGGGACTCCGGCAAATATACTTGAGGCGATAGCTCGAGGCGTGGACATGTTCGATTGTGTGATGCCCACGCGCAACGGCCGTAACGCCAATCTCTTTACTTGGAACGGGGTGATGAATATGCGGAACAAGAAATGGAAGGAAGATTTTTCTCCGCTCGACCCCGATGGAACATCATTTGTAGACCATACTTATACAAAGGCCTACCTGCGCCATCTTTTTATAGCGGGAGAGATGTTTGCCGCAATGATAGCAAGCGAGCACAATCTCGCCTTCTATTTGGAACTTGTGCGTCAGGCGAGGGAGCATATTGAAGCAGGGGATTTCCTTTCGTGGAAAAATTCTGTGGTACCAAAGCTGAGCAAGCGGATATGAAAAAGATAGATGCCTATATAGCACGCCGTTTCCTCGTCACATTCTTTGTGGCGTTGATACTTATCATAGGCATTGTGATAATTTTTGATATTTCCGAAAAGATAGATGATTTTGTACAGAGGTCGGCTCCGCTCGAAGCAATTATAAAAGATTATTATCTCAATTGGATACCCTATTTCGTGAACATGTTCAGTCCTCTGTTCGTGTTTATCTCGGTCATTTTCTTTACCTCGCGCATGGCTGCCAATTCGGAAATAATCGCCATTCTGTCCTGCGGGGTAAGCTATAAGCGCATGCTGGCCCCGTATATTGCAGTATCAATCTTTATAGCCTTGCTGTCCTTGAGCCTTAATCTTTTCGTCATCCCCAATGCCAATAAAGACAGGGTGGAGTTTGAGATGAAATATGTTAAAGACCGGCGGAAGTATAAAGACAGGGACATACATTATCAGATTGCCCCGGGGCAGTTCGTATATGTTGAATCTTTCAGCAGATGGAACAACACCGCTTATAAATTCACCCTGGAAACGGTGGAGAATAACCGTATAAAGAGCAAACTCACCGCCGATGCCGCCGTTTGGGACAGCACCATGGAGGGTTGGCGTCTGCGCAATTGGTTTATAAGGGAATATTCCGAAGGCCTTAAAGACAGGATTATCAGCGGGGATAAAAAAGACACCGTCATAGCGCTGACGGTAACGGACTTCTACCGCAACGAAAAGACGGTGGAAACCCTTTCCGGCAAAGACCTGGATGCCCTTATCGCCACCCAGGAGATGAGGGGGGATTCAAATGTAATGTATGCTCAAATCGAAAAGCATACCCGCTGGGCCATGCCTTTTTCGGCTATAATCCTCACCATCATAGGCGTTTCGCTGTCTTCCCGAAAACGCAGGGGCGGTACGGGCTGGAATCTTGCCATAGGCATAGCCCTCGCTTTCTCCTATATACTTTTTCTGCGCTTCTCGCAGATGTTTGTTTTTACCGACACCCTTCCGGCTTGGATAGCGCTGTGGCTGCCGAATATCCTGTATGCCATAATCGCCGCTTTCCTTTATAATATGGCAAAAAAATGATAAGCATTACCGAATTATATTCCCTTTACCGTAATTGCTCGTATAAGGTTGCTACGGACAGCCGCACTATAAGCGGAGGCGAAATTTTCTTTGCCCTTAAGGGCGAAAATTTCGACGGCAATGCCTATGCCGTCAGCGCCCTTTTGAAGGGCGCCGCCTACGCTGTTGTTAATGACGATTATTCTTTTTGCCCGGATCCGCCGTCAGAGCGCCTTATAAAAGTGCATTCTCCTTTTGAAACGCTTCAGGAACTTGCTGAATATCATCGCCTTCAACTTGACATTCCAGTGATAGGGCTCACCGGTACAAACGGCAAAACCACCACAAAAGAGTTGATTGCGGCCGTTCTCCGCACTAAATTCGAGGTTTGCGCCACTGAGCGGAATCTTAATAACGATATTGGAGTGCCCCTGAGCCTGCTTAAAATGAAACCTTCCACGCAGATTGCAGTTATAGAGATGGGGGCTTCTCATCCGGGAGATATAAACAAGTTGGTGCAGATTTCCCGGCCGACGCACGGGCTTATTACCAATGTGGGGAAGGCGCATTTGCAAGGATTTGCCTCGTTTGAGGGGGTTAAATCCGCGAAAGCAGAGCTCTACCATTGGCTGGGAGAGCAGGAAGGAGCGGTATTGTTTCTGAATCAGGATGATTCCGTATTGGTGGAGATGGCGCGGAAAGAGCCTTGCCATGTTTTCGGTTACGGTCTTGATTATCAAGGAGTCAGCATTTTGCCTTCATCTGCATCAGACCCTTTCATGAGCCTGCTTTTCCCAAGCGGTATTACGCTTCGCACCAGGCTTGTCGGCGCTTACAATGCTTCCAATGTGTTGGCGGCACTGGCTATCGGGGAGTATTTCGGAGTTTCGCGCGAGAGCGCTTTTACGGCGGTGGAGAAGTATGTTCCAAGCAATCAGCGTTCGCAAATGCAGCAGAGCGGGAGCAATACTCTTATTATAGATGCCTACAATGCCAATCCCTCTTCTATGGCAGTGGCGCTTGATAATCTGTTTGCGATGAAAGATGGCTCCAAATATGCTCTTCTTGGAGATATGCGCGAGCTTGGAGAAGATTCTCTTGCCGAGCATATCGCCGTTGTTAAGAGACTTGCGGCAAGCGATGTCCGTTTTTATTTGGTTGGAGAAGAATTCCGCAAAGCATTGATTGCCTGCAATTTGCCCGGAGTGAAATTTGAGCCTGCCATAAAACAGCCGAAGAACGGGGGTGAGACGCATATTGAGGCAGGCAGCATCATCCCTGTAAATGCATCAATTCCGCCTGACAGTCTGTTCCGCGGATGGTTTCCCGTTTCCGGTGACCTTTCACTGCACTTGGGCGTTCAGCCTATCGAGAAAAGCCTGATTCTGTTGAAAGGCTCCCGCAGCATCGAAATGGAGCGGGTTCTTGGAACTTTGTAAATCAATTATTTTTCGGGTTTACTATTGACAAGCGTAGCTTTGCCGGACGATACCGGTGTAAGCGACTGCTTTGCCTGCTTTGCCTCCTTACCTGCCTGCCTGCTTACCTGCCTGCCTGCTTACCTGCTTGCAGGTCCGGTGAATGCGAGCGGGCTTGTCAGCGCTTGTTTGTGCAGACTATCCGATTTTATCGATTAGGCAGCGGATTTTTTCGCCAACCTCCTCTATGGTGCCAATCGATTCAACCTCGTAATATTTACCCTGTTCTTTATAATATTCGATTAGAGGTTCGGTTTGGGCGTGATAAGTGGCAATTCTGTTGGCCACAACTTCATCTTTGGCATCATCCGCCCTGCCCTCGGACAGTGCACGGCGTGCAATGCGCTCTTTTATTACGGATTCGGGAATTACGAGCGAAATGACGGCCGTAACTTCTTCGTCACGTGACTCCAGCATTTCATCCAGGTCCATGGCCTGTAAAAAAGTGCGGGGGAATCCATCCAAAATAAAGCCGTCGACATCTTTATATCTGCCGAAGGCTTGAGCTATCATCCCCTCTACAACTTCATCAGGGACGAGATTGCCGGCATCAATCAAGGCCTTGGCCTTTTTGCCTAGTTCTGTGCCCGCGGCAATTTCGGAGCGGAGGAGTTCTCCGGTAGAAATGTGTTTAAGATTATAGTGTTCTGCCAATGGGGCGGCCTGAGTGCCTTTTCCTGCTCCCGGAGGCCCGAAAATTATATAATATTTCATTTGTCTAAAACATATATGTCCTTGAGGTTCCGCCCGAGTTCATTGTAGTCGAGGCCGTAACCCACTATGAATTCATTCGGAATCTCCTTGCCCACATAGTCGAGAGCCAAAGGCTTGTCGTAAACCTGGGGTTTGAGGAGCATAGTGCATATTTTCACTTCTTTTGCACCCTTGGCTAAAAGCATGTCGCGCAGGGCTAAAATGGTTGTTCCCGTGTCCACTATGTCTTCGCAGATTATCACCGTTCTGTTTTTAACATCGCCTGTTATGCCCATCACCTCCAATACTTTTCCGGTGGATTGGGTACCGGTATATGAAGAGAGCTTCATAGAGAAAAGTTCCAAAGGAAAAGTGACTCTTTTCATGAGACTTGCGGTAAACATGATGGCTCCGTTCAGGATACAGAGCAGTACAGGCACTTCGTCTTTGTTTTTGAAGTCGGCTTCTAATTTTTCCGCTACAGAGTCGATTATGCTTTCTATTTCGCTGTTGGGAATGAAAGGTCTGAAAGTTTTGTCGTGAAGAGTGATTTTGTTCATATGGATGGGTTGAAAAATAAGTCATAAAGTTAGTAAAAATTATATATAAAAACGAAAAAATAAATTTTTTACTGCTCTTGAAACTGTTTTTTCTTCTCTAACTTAGGGTTAATGAAAGTTATTTTAGTGCTGTGACAGCGTTTGGGTTTATGATAGCGCAATATTTGGCCACGACAGCTTTTAGGTTTATGACGGCAATTTTAGGCTATTGCAATAGTTAGGGAGATGACGCTTGTTTTAGATTATGACAGTTTTCGGGCGTGCTTATTTCGAGATTGATAGCTGTTTTATGCTTTGACATTTTTTTTGGCTTTGAGAGCTGTTTTTTGTTTTGAAGTTGTTTCGGCTTACGATAATTATTTTGGTTTATGGCAGTTGTTTTGATGGATTTGATTTCTGCGATTCTGCTGCTTGCAGGTGCGGGGGCGGCGGAAGAGATGAGCGAAAGCGAGATGGAGCGTTTCTATCATTACGCTCAGCATCCTTTGCGTATAAATCAAGTGCCTAAGAGCCGTCTCCTTTCCTGCGGACTTTTTTCCGCCTATCAAGTAGATGCTATAGAGGATTATAAAAGCAGAAGCGGAGATATTTTGAGCTTAAGCGAATTTGCTTTGGTGGATGGCATCGGGCCTGTGGCTGCGGAAGCTCTGAGTTTTTTTGTTTCCTTCGATAGTTCGCGTCCCCCCGGCATGAAGGAAAATATATATTTTCACGAGGACTTGATGGTAAGGGGAGGGTATAAAGTCAAGGGAGGTCCGTTTTTAGCGAAAATTGTCAGCAAACAGGCGGTTGCGACAGAAGGAACTTCGGCAGGAGATGTTAACGTTCCAGCAAGTATTGCTTCGGCAGAGAATGAGAGCGGTGCGGCAGATATAACCGATAGGACGGCCTCTTTCGGGCTGAAATATCATTTGGAGGCGGGAGAACGGATGGAGTTCTTTTGGTCCACAAGGCGGAATTATTCCTTGCCCGCCACCTCCGCCTTCTCCACCGCCACTCCCTCTGTAGTTTCCTCCTCCTCCTCCGTAGCAGCCTCCACTACTACCTTTCCCTCCACTACCACTGCCACCACTTCCTCTACCTCTCCCTCCTCCATCACTGCCACCACTTCCTCTTCCTCTTCCTCTTCCTCTTCCTCTTCCTCTTCCTCTTCCTCTTCCTCTACCACCGCCGCACCCGACGCACTTTTCGTTCCCGGAACTGTAAGCCTTGCGCTCTATGGCAGGAGAGGCGGAAAAATGATAATCGGCGATTTCAGCGCCCGCTTCGGACAAGGCTTGGCTCTTTGGAGTAGCTTTTCAATGAGCGGTTTCAGCACTGTTGACTCCTTTCGCAGAAATGCCGGCGGATTCAGTCCGACCTCATCTTTTACTTCCACCCTCTGCGGACTCGCATGCGATTATACCATCGATGGCTGGACGATTTCGACAGGATTAAGTGTACCGGCACTTCGCAGTTTTCTTGACGGCAATTATCAGGCGTTTTCCTCTGAGCATTCGCTGATGCCAATACTGGCGCTTTCGAGGCTTGGACGTTTCGGTCAGTTCGGCGTGCAGGCATTTTGGAAAGACGGCTTTGTGGCCTCGGCGGATGGAGTATTGGGTCTCGGGCATTGGACCTTGTTCGGAGAAGCTGCGCTTAGTTCACGGCAGATAGAGGAAGGAGGATATCTTATCAGGCGAACAAGGCTTGCCGCCTTGGCGGGTGTCACTTGGTCTCCCGCTTATAAAGTGAAAGCCGGACTTCTTGCAAGATATTATCCTTCAGGCTTTTATGCTCCTTTTGCAGGAGCTCCGCGAAGCGCTTCCACCTTGCAGGACGAGACCGGACTGGCTTTGGGTTGCCGCTGCCGTTGGGCGGAATTCACCTCTGATGCGGCTTTACATCCTGAGAAACAAACGATGAAATGCAAAACGATTCTTAATTTGAAACCCGTATTTTCTGTTCGGAAGGTTTCCGTTTCGCCTTCGCTTCGTTGGACGGAATCTTGGAATACCGCTTTAAATACCGCCCCGTGGAAACATGAATTGCGCGCCGACATCTCCGCTTCGTGGCGTGGATTCCAGGCAAATACCCGCATTCATTTTACCCGTTCAAAAGATTGGGGCCGCCTTGTTTATCTTGAATTGGGATATAAAACTCCTTCCGCAGGCCTCACTTCCTCTTCAAGTTCTTCTACTTCGGGCGCCCCTTCCACCTCTTCCGCGACAGCACTCTCCTCTTCGGGTACTTCCTTCATTCCACCGCCTCTTTCTTTGTCTGCTCCTATTGATTATCCTATTTCTAACGCTACTAATGGCTTTATTTCGGCTGTTTCCGCCTCTTCTAGCGCCTCTTCCGCTTCTTCGGAATTTCCCTCCATTAAGCCTAATGCGCTAAATCACCGTCGAGACAGTTGTCAATCTCTTAATACTGCCTTAAATCTTCTGCAATTTTCTTCCGTTGGGCCTAATGCGCTTAATCACCGGCGAGACAGCTGTCAATCTCCCGATACATCCAAAGCGCAGCCGGAATTTTCAATCTATATTCGCGGGACCATCTTCAATGCGCCTAATTGGGCTGACCGCATTTATTGCTATGAACGCGATCTTCCAGGCTCCTTTTATGTTCCGGCATTCTATGGACGTGGAGGCAGTCTTTCCTCTCTAATCGGTTTTAAAAGTTCGGGCATCCGCCGTTTCCGTTTTAGTCTTTATTTAAAGTGCTCTTTCATATACTATCTGACTCCGGACGGCACTTCTCTCTCTTCCTCTTCATCTTCCTCTGCTTCTGCTTCTGCTTCTGCTTCCTCCCTCGCCAAACCCCCTGTTGCAGAGGTAAAATTGCAATTTCAAGCGGCATTTTAGGCTACAACTGTCTTTTAGCACCACTTTTTTCTCCTTCTTTCGACCTTTTGCTTTTCTCGCGATTTGCTTATTGCAGCCCATTCTATCCGCAGATTCGAGCGTAAAATGGAAAGTACTGGTAATGAGGCAGAACATAAAACAAGACCTGGCAAAATTTCATACTCTTCTTTAAGGATTTTGCTGATAGTCAGAGAGTTACATTTTACGCTCGAGATTTCTTCCTGGAAAAGTTAACCAAAAAGGATAATTCTGCAGTCTCGTCTGAAAATTAAGCAGTCTCGTCTGAAAATTAAGCAGTCTTGTCCTGAAAATCTGCGGTCTTGTCCTGAAAATCTGCAGTCTTGTCCTGAAAATCTGCGGTCTCGTCCGGAAAAATTCTGCGGCATCACCCCCAAAAATGTTCATTTTAAAAAAAAACGACAAAAAAGTTAAAGTAACATGTAAAATTGTTATATTTACAAAATATATCCGGGAATTAGGATTTACTTGGTGTCGAACGGAGGCTTTTGCGGTGAAGGAAGAATATAAAGTGGAAATAGTGGAAGAGGGGATACGAAGAGCGTGCGGCTGGAGAGGAAAAGAGAACGGCATTTGGCTTTGATAAAAAGGGTGACGGAGGAGGTAAAACGAAGTAAGCGAAGGAAAGCAGGATAGCCGGAATGAATGAAGAGAGGCAAGTTGAATGAAGGAACAGATGTAGATGGTAAAAATGAGGCAGGGATAGCTTTAGGACAGATAACTTATGAAAATGAAAAAATACGATGTAATCATTGTAGGCGGGGGCGCTACGGGAACCTGCATGGCAAGAGATTGTGCGTTGAGGGGACTTAAAACTCTGCTTATAGAAAGAGAGGATCTTTGCGACGGGGCATCGGGGCGCAATCATGGCCTGCTTCACAGCGGGGCGCGCTATGCGGTAAACGACCCGGAAAGCGCCCGGGAATGCATAGCGGAAAACCTGATTCTAAAGCAGATAGCCTCTAACTGTGTGGAAGATACCGGGGGCCTTTTCATCAGTCTGCCGGAAGATGGTCTTGATTATCAAGCCCTTCTTGTACAAAAGTGCGCAGAAGCAGGAATCGATGCCCGCATAATAACGCCTAAAAAGGCGCTAAGTCTTGCCCCGGCAATCAATCCCAATATAATCGGTGCGGTAAAAGTGCCTGATGCCAGCGTAAATCCGTTCCTTTTAAGCGATGTGCATGCGCTTGATGCTGTGCGTCATGGGGCTGATATAGTCAAGTTCAAGGCCGTTACGTCTTTTCTAAAAGATGGAGACTCAGTAGTCGGAGTCAAGACCGATAAGGAAGAATATTATGCAAGCCAAGTTGTGATTGCATCAGGTATTTGGTCAGCAAAGTTGGCTGAAATGGCAGGAGCGCACATCGATATGTATCCCAGTAAAGGGTCTCTTTTGGTGTTCGGTCACAGAGTGACAAATCTCGTGATAAACCGTTGCCGTAAACCTTCAAATGCTGATATACTTGTGCCGGAAGCTGTGGTGAGTGTGTTTGGAACCACTTCTGACAAGGTGCCCTTCGAAGAGTGTGATAATATGAGGGTTACCCGTGAAGAGGTTGATTTCCTTTTGAAGGAGGGCGTAAAGATGCTTCCAAGTCTTGCATCCACCCGGATAATAAGGGCATATGCAGGTGTTCGACCGCTGATTTTGGAGGATTCGAAATCTTCTTTGCAAGCGGATGGTCGAAGCGCAAGCCGAGGAATAGTGTTGTTGGACCACGAGGAAAGGGATGGTGTGCCGGGACTCATTACCATAACGGGAGGCAAGCTTACTACTGCTCGCTTGATGGCGGAAAAAGCTGCCGACCTGGTTTGCAAAAAGCTCGGTATAGATGCTGAGTGCACTACGGCGGAAATTCCTCTGCCCGGCTCTTATTTAAAGCGTAGAAGTTTCGGTGCATTTCTGTCCGGCCTCGGAGCAAAGAAAGAAGACACCCCTGCCTCTAAAACCAGTTCCGGTGCAAAGCGAACCAGTTCCGGTGCAAAGCGAACCAGTTCTGGTGCAAAGCGAACCAGTTCAGGTACAAAGCGAACAAGCCTCGGTGCACAGAAAACAAGTTCCGGTGCGAAAAAGCCTTATTCTGCCGCCTCTCTGCCCGTTATCGAAGTAGAAAAAACTGTTTCCGGCGAGAAGAAAAGCGTTTCAGGTGCAAAGAAATCCTGCTTAGCAGTACGTAGCGTTGCACAAAAACTCTGTTCTAAAGAAACAATTCCCTATGCAGGCATAGCGGCGCTCGGCAGGCACGGCAGCGAAACCCTGAAAATGGATTTCACCGGAGAGGGTGCAGAAATTGTGTGCGAGTGCGAGCAGGTGACGAGTGCGGAAATAAGCTATTGCGTAAAAGAGTTCGGCGTGCGCAATTTGAATGACCTCAGGCGCCACACACGCATCGGCATGGGTACCTGCCAGGGGACCCATTGCATTCAAAGGGCGGCGGAGCTGCTTGCAATCGAGCTCGGCGTACCCGAAAAGGCAGAGGAGTTTATGAAAGATTATCTTCAGGAGAGATGGAAAGGCATGACGCCTGTAATGTGGGGGGAAACCCTGCGTGAGGCGGAATTCATGAGAAGCAAGTATAGCTCTTTGTTGGCAGAAGGAGAAATATCAGCGAAGTAAATTTTAATGTTTTTGAAATGAAATACGATGTGGTAGTAATAGGAGGAGGCAGTTCGGGCTGCAGAGCGGCAAAGGCGAATGCGGCAAAAGGCCGCAGTGTCTGCGTTGTGTCCGCCGGCCTGACCCTGCAAGCCACCAAGCCCGAGAGCGAGGGTAGGGTTTATGCCGATTTGTACGAGCTTAGGAAGATGGGTGTGGCGGTGCTTCGCGGCGATACGGTACTTTCCGGCTCTTGGGATGGCGCTAAACTTTTGGAAGTGCATACCTCTAACGGATTGACACTTCAGGCGGATGAATTTATCTTAGCGACGGGGCGCTTTTTCAGCAAAGGCCTTGTGTCTACGATGGATACCGTCTTCGAACCTGTTTTAGGGGCGGATGTAGATTTTCCCTCAGACCGTGAGAAATGGTTCAACGCCGACTTCTTTGCACCACAGCCGTTCGAACAAATAGGCGTACGCACAACTGCAGACGGCCATATCTTCATAAAAGGAGAAGCAGCTGAAAATGTCAAGGCAGTAGGTAAAATACTTGGAGGAGAACGACATGCAAAAAAATAATGACTCTTTTTTAAATTTTGAGGCTTGTCTTAAGTGCTCTATCTGCAATACCGTCTGCCCGATGATGGAGGTGAACGCTCTCTATCCCGGTCCCAAAAAATCCGGTCCCGACCAGGAACGCTATCGTCTGAAAGACCCGGCATTCTACGACTATGCCCTCAAATACTGCCTCAATTGCAAGAGATGTGAGCTGGCTTGTCCCTCAGGAGTGCAGGTTGCCGACCTTATTCAACGCGCCAAGCTTCAATATGGCAGCCGCTCCAAACATCCTGTGAGAGATGCAATTTTAGCAAGCACCGACTTTGTGGGCACTATGGCATCGCCTTTCGCCCTCATAGTAAATTCAGTGCTGCCGCTCAAACCTGTAAAAGCCGTTTTGGATGGTGCTTTCGGCATAGATTCGCGCCGCACTTTCCCCAAGTACAGTTCCGAAAAATTTGTCACATGGTTTAAGCTCCATGCCCAAAAAGAACAGGAAAAATATTCAAAATTCGTGAGCTATTTCCACGGCTGCTATTGCAACTATAATTATCCTCAATTGGGGAAAGATTTCGTAAAGGTGGTGAATGCTGCCGGTTATGGAGTCCATCTGCTGGAAAAAGAGCGATGCTGCGGTGTGGCCCTGATTGCGAACGGCATGGAGAAACAGGCGCGGAAGCAGGCTCTTATAAATATCGAGAGCTTCGGCAAGGCGGTGGAGAAAGGGGAAACAATACTTACATCTTCCAGCAGCTGCACCTTTATGATGCGTAGTGAATACCGTGAAATCCTTGACCTGCCCACTGAGGGCTACAGGGACAGTCTGTTTTTAGCCTGCAAGTGGCTGTACGAAAAGATAGAGAGCGGTGAGGTCAAGTTGAAATTCAAGCCTCTGAAAATGAAGCTCGCCTATCATATAGCCTGTCATATGCAAAAACTCGGCTGGCAGAATCATACGATAGAACTGCTGAAGATGATTCCGGGAGTTGAGCTTGTTGTGCTGAATCAAAAATGCTGCGGAATTGCAGGCACTTTCGGCTTCAAGAAAGAAAATTACGAATACTCGCAAGCCATTGGGGCAAATCTGTTTGCGGACATAAAGGAGGCAGCCCCGGATGCTGTTGTAACCGAGTGCGAAACCTGCAAATGGCAAATTGAGATGGGCACCGGAGTGCCGGTGATGAATCCGCTCAGCGTTATTGCTGCGGCGTTGGAATAAACTGCATTTCCACTAAAAAGCATGTGGTATCGCCAAGCATCCCTTGGAGATACCATTTTCCTTTTGTGTCATTTCCAAGCTGTAATTGCACATTGTCGCCGAATTGGAGTTCGTGGTAGTAGCAGATTCTCAAATCGCTGAGTATATGTGTGCTGATATAGTCGAAGGGAAGTGTGTCTATCGCCCATTGGGTGTAGAAGCAGTTGTTAGCATGGCCGTTTGTGTCAAGTTCGCTGAAAGAGACAATATGGTTGCCGGCATCCTGCATTTTAATATCCTTAGGAACAATGATTTTAGAGCAAAAGGGAAGGGTGTCCTCTTCGAGATGGAAGTCTTCATTGAAGCCGTGAGTTCCGCGGCAGATGCTGCGGTCCGCAATGTTAAGCATGGTCCAGGCGGATGTGCCTAACATGAGGGGCGAGTCTTCTTCGCCTTCGCGGAACATCTTGAAGTTACGGTGCCAGAGCGGTCCTTGCTTTGCACGTGACCAGCTTTGGAGGTACAACTCCTCTCTCCATTCGGGCCATTCCGAAACACTTATATGAATGCGGTTGAGCGCCCAGAAAAAATCATCCTCTCTAAGCTGATCGTAGCTTGCCCCGCAAAATTCAGATCCTTTGTAGGCCAGCTCCTGCATATGGTTTTGAAGGAAAAAAGGTTTTAGACGACAAAAAAAGTCCGATTCGTAGCTTTGTACGGTAAAACGTTCTAGTACTTTTTTATTCATGCGCCAAAGTTAACAAAAATCGTTATATTTGTGGACATGAAGACCGCATAAATGTCTCATGCTTTTCGATATTTTTCGAGGCCTAAAACCGGTTAAGAAATTTCCGAAGCGGGCAGTGATGTCTGCGGTTTTGATTTATACAATTTGTAATTTATGGAACAATACGGATTCATGAGGGTGGCGGCCGTTTCGCCAAGGGTTTATTTGGCAAATCCGCAGAAAAATGCAGAGGAGATTATAAAGCTTGCAGGCGATGCCTTTCGCAAGGAGGCAGCCATTGTGGTTTTCCCCGAACTCTGCATTACCGGTTATTCTTGTGGTGATCTTTTTGCCCAAGATGCTTTGCTTAAAGGAGCGGAAGATGCTGTGCGGCAGATACTTAAAGCCACCAAAGGATATAAGTCCCTCTTGGCCGTAGGGGCGCCTATACAATTCAGATCCGGACTTTACAATTGCGCCATCCTCCTCAAAGAGGGCAGAATTTTAGGCATAGTCCCCAAAACCTATCTTCCCAATGAGTCCGAGTTTTATGAAATGCGCTGGTTCCGCAGCGGAGACAGGCTGAGAGAGCCGGAAGCCATATCTTATGCAGGCCAATCCGCCAAAATAGGCATACGCCAATTGTTTAAATTGGGAACCGCTACAGTTGGAGTGGAAATCTGCCAGGATCTTTGGGTGCCGATTCCTCCGTGTACGTTTGCGGCTGTTTCAGGGGCGAATGTCATTCTTAATCTTTCTGCATCAAATGAAGCCCTTTATAAGTATGATTACCGCCGGATGCTTGTTAAAAGTACTTCTGCAAGACTAAACGCCTTGTACATATATAGCAGTTGCGGTTACGGCGAAAGCACCCAGGATATTGTTTGGGGAGGCTCTTCCATGATTTGCGAAAACAATGTGATGCTGGCGGAAAACGAAAGGTTCCTTCGCACGAGCTCTATTATTTATGCCGATGCGGATCTTTCAAAATTAGACAGGGTCCGCGCCCGCAATGTGAATTTCAGAGATGTATATGCCGGTATTCCCGCTTTTGATTTTGTAGATGCAGGTGAGGCGTTGCAGACCGATTTCGAGAAAGAGTTCCTTCGCAAAGTGGAGCCCCATCCTTTCGTGCCTAAAGATGAAGAACTGGACATTCACTGCCGTGAAGTATTTAATATTCAAACCCTCGGACTTTGCACGAGGCTCGAGCATATTGCTTGCAAAACTGCTGTAATCGGCGTTTCTGGCGGACTCGACTCTACCCTTGCCCTGCTTGTTACGGTGATGGCATTCGATAAACTCGCTTGGGAGCGCTCCCGAATTATAGGGCTTGTGATGCCGGGCTTCGGCACAAGCAAGCGGACACAGGGCAATGCCGAGCTTCTCTTGCAGAAATTGGGCGTTACGCGCAGGGAAATCCCCATTACAGATGCGGTTACTCAGCATCTCGAAGACATCTCACATCCTTTGGACAAGACAGACCTCACATACGAAAATGCTCAGGCCCGGGAGCGTACTCAAATCCTGATGGATGTGGCCGGCAAGGAAGGGGGAATAGTGATTGGCACAGGAGACCTTTCCGAACTTGCTCTCGGCTGGTGCACTTATAATGGCGACCATATGAGTATGTATGGCGTAAATGCATCTGTACCGAAGACTTTGGTGCGCGCACTCATAAAATGGGCTTCATCAAAGTGCTTTGCCGATGCAAAGGAGGTGCTCGAGGATATTTTGGACACTCCTATTTCTCCCGAACTTGTGCCTACCGATGCTGATGGTAATATAGTTCAACTGAGCGAGACAGTTTTGGGACCTTACGAACTTAATGACTTTTTCCTCTATCAGATAATGCACTGGGGCTTCGAACCATCCAAAGTATTCTTTCTTGCACGCATGGCTTTTGCGGGAATATACGATGAGGATATCATCAGAAAATACTTGGATAAGTTTTACGGACGTTTTTTTTCACAGCAATTCAAACGCAGCTGTCTTCCCGACGGACCTAAAGTGGGCAGCGTTTCCCTCTCTCCAAGAGGGGATTGGCGTATGCCTTCCGATGTGAACCCTGACCTGTGGAAGGAAGATTTGAAAAAAAATTAAAATATATTTGTTTTTCTCCCTCAATTGGGATACCTTTGCAGTCCCAAATCGGGGACTCGTTAGCTCAGCAGGTAGAGCACATCCCTTTTAAGGATGGGGCCTCGGGTTCGAATCCCGAACGAGTCACTCTAATCTTTAGCAAAATTGATATGCTGCACCTCTAGCTCAGATGGTAGAGCAGCTGACTCTTAATCAGCGGGTCTAGGGTTCGAGTCCCTAGAGGTGTACACAACAAAGCCCCAGGCATTTGCCCGGGGCTTTTTGTTTTTTATCAGATTTGCACTTACAATCCAAAATTGCATAAATAATTGCCCGGCAGTAAGTTTTATTTGATTCCGTATTTGGCGAGAATCTTGGTAATGGGTTTGCGTACGGATTCCGCCCAGAGGTAGTAACCCCAGTCTGCTGGGTGAGTTCCATCGAGGGTGGTGTCGTGCAATTCGGATGTGGCGTTGCTCGTTGTAACGTAATAAACATCCTTGTATTTTTTGACAGCTTGTTTCATAAGCTTATCCGCCATCTCGATTTTTTCCCGCTCGGCTTTATCTACCTTTTGGTTGAAATTGCGTCTTTCCCGCCAGATGGTGGTCATGAATATTAGGGGAACGCCAGGTTTTTCAGACTGGATGGTTTCGATGAAATTGAAGAGGTTTTTCTCAACCGAAGCTGCATTTCCGTTCGAGAACGCATCAAATACAAAGGCATCTACATCGGCTTTCTTAAGTGCATTGGCGAATTGGGGCTGCATACGGCAGTCACCGCTGACTCCGAGAGAGCAGAACTGCATTCCGGTCATACGGGTGAGGTAGCCTGGGACAGTCTGGCCTGCACGTCCGGTACTTGAGCCATGCATAAAACTTGAGCCGTGCAGGCAGATGCGATGCCGGAAGGGAATATCCCCCGTTTCGATGGTGGAGCCATCGCTAACACCTATTTTGACGGAAGTCATTTTGCTGTATAGCGGAAGATACATTATGCACTCTTTCATCGAATTGTCCATATTCTCGACAAGCAGACGTGCACGCCCGTTCTCTTTTTCCTTATCGAGGCGGTATGAGCATGAGCCTGCCCAAAGCCACATATCATTTTTCTTGATATAGAGGTCGAAGCCGCGGGCAGAGAAGCCTGAGGCCATGGATTGGCTTATCTCCTTGAATTCCGGCATCACCCAAATTGTCGGGGAGTTTGTTTTGAAGGAGACGATAATACCGGCTGACATTTCGAGCAGGTTAATGTCTTTTGCGGTCCATCCGTCGAATTTGGTAAAGTCCATTCTTTCATACGGATTGGGAGTATCGGGGAACACCTTGCCTACGATACGCAAGTCAGATACTTCGACATAGGTCATTTTCTCAGGTCCTTCGGCCCAAAGAGAAACGGCCATGAAGACCAGAAGAATTGAAGTTAAAAGTTTACGCATATCTTTATTTATTAAATGGTTGCAAAAGGAGTTTTGTTAGTTCTTCTACGGTATGGACGAGGCGGTCGGCTTCGGAGAGTTCGGAGGCGTCGCGGTAGCCCCAGCTGACGCCGATGCAGGGGATGCCTGCATTATGAGCTGTGCGGATGTCGGCTGCGCTATCACCCACGAAAATCGCTTTCGGGTCCGTAACTTTCTTCTGCCTGCAAAATGCATCAAGTATTTCGCTTACAATCGCCGGATTCGGTTTAAGCGGGGCGCCGCGTTTGTTGCCCATAATGGCAATCCACTCTATGTCGGGAAAAAGCACGCGTACAAGATGTTCGACGGCAGATTGAAATTTATTGGATGCCACTGCAAGGGCAAGGCCTTTGGCCGAAAGTTCGCGAAGAAGTTCGCGCATGCCCGGGTAGGGCCTTGTGAAGACATCTATATTGGATGTATAATAATCGGTAAAGTCAGCGAGTACGGCATCGACAAGCGTGTCATCTTGCGAGAGCTCTGCAGGGAGGGCGTTTTTCATAAGATTGCGCACTCCATGTCCTACCAGACCGGGAAATTCTTTTTCTTTTCTGAGGGGGAAACCGTGCAGGGCGAGAGCGTGGTTTGCCGCTGCGCCTATGTCGCGGATGGAATCTATAAGGGTGCCGTCGAGGTCAAAAATAACTACATCGTAATTCATTGGTCAGCAAATTTAGCAATTTTTAAGCGAAATACTTATCTTAGCGGATGATAATGCAGGGAGAGATATGAAAGGTGTGTGGTAATATGATAAGATAGATAAGATGACAACGCATGTAGTAATAATGGCCGGCGGACAGGGGACTCGTTTATTTCCCTTGAGCACTGCGGAAAAGCCCAAGCAGTTCCTCGATTTGGCTGATAAGGGCCGTACCCTTATACAACTTACTTACGATCGTTTTATTCAAGTGGACCCCAAGGCGCACTTTTGGGTTGTTACCGCAGCCGAATATGTGCCGATTGTACAAAAACAGCTTCCGGCTCTTTCTGCAGACCAAATACTTGCAGAGCCCGAAGCGCGCAATACCGCACCGTGCATTGCTCTTGCCTGCTGGAAAATCAAGACCAAATTTCCCGACGCAAACATAGTGGTAAGCCCATCAGATGCCTTTGTATCGAAACCCGAACTCTTTGCGGAAACTATTCGCAAAGCCCTCAGTTTTACGGCTTCCCGCAACGCCATAGTGACTGTAGGCATTAAAGCAAGCGAGCCTCATACCGGTTACGGATACATTCAAAAAGGCGAAAAAGCGCTTGGAGAGATACACAAAGTCCTTGCCTTCAAAGAAAAACCGACGCGGGAAACAGCAGAAGAGTATTTGCGTCAAGGCGATTTTTTATGGAATGCCGGAATCTTCGTATGGAATGCAGATACCATAGAGGCAGAATTCAGGCGGCATGCCCCTTCCATAGCAAACATTATGGATGCCATCGCCCAAGATTTTTACAGTCCTTCAGAAGAAGACACACTTGCGCGTCTCTTCCCGAGCTGCGAAAGAATCAGCATAGACTATGCTATTATGGAAAAGTCCGAAAATGTCTATACCATTTGTGCAGACTGGCCATGGAGCGATTTGGGCTCTTTTGCCGCCATAGAAGCCGTTACGGCCAAGATTATCCCGCAATCGATTAAGGATGCGCAGGATGCCTATCAGGCAGCCAAATTATCTTCAAAGAAATAAGGCTTATTGCCGGCGGAAAAACTTGAAGGTCTCTTCAAGCACATTCTTTAAGTCTTGAGGGGACTTTAAAGTCTCTAAGGGGAAGCCGTAAGAAGCGGCTTTGTAGCCGTTTCCGTTATAGAATACTCCCGCTCCTATATTGCTGCTGCGGTATTTGAGCGCCACTTCGCCTTTGGAATCATTAGGCCTTATGCCGTCGGGGTTTTCCACGCAGTAGCTGTCGCTGTTTTTACTGTTGTGGATTTCAAAAGAGCCTTCCCCCTGAAGCTGTACTATTATTCCGTCTCGCGAAGCCCTGCTGCTTATCCATTTGTATCCCAGGGTATTGGAGATAAAATCGCGAGCTTCTTGTTGGTAAGCCGTAAAACAGCTGTCTTTAATTGGATAAACGCTGTCCCAGCCGTCTGTGGCGATGTTTGCGCCGGAAACAATCAGATGTGTGCCGGCTTGAGAGGAGGATTTCAGGAAATCCCTTAAATGTTTGGGGAAGACCATGTATTTTATTCCGCTTTGCCCTGTGCCCACTATGGTGGAAACCTGTTTGCCGCAAATCACATCAATAGCGTAGTAAGCGCTGCCAAAGGAGCTAGAAGTAGCAGAGGTATCAGCAGAAGAAGTAGAAGAAGTGGCGGAGTAGGCGGTAGAAGTAGTAGAGCTGGCCAGTGAGTCTGCAGAAAGTTTGTCAGATGAAGCAGATGAGTCGGAATAAAGGCTGCCGGAGGAAGCGGAGCAGAAAGAATATCCTAAGTCGAACAAGGCTTTGCCATGCAGATAGGGATAGTCGAAAGTGTTTCCCATATAGCTGCGGCCCGCAAAATAATAGTCGGAAGCTCCAAAGCCCGGGGCATTGTTGCCGGCATAGGCCTTGTCTCGCCTGTTCTCATAATCTTCGCCGATGAAACTCAGTTCGGAGCCCCATGGAACTCCGCTGTCGAGCTTGTCATCAAAACCGGCATAATCAGGAGTGTCGAAGAAAGATGGGCCGCTGACTCTATTGAAATTATTTACTATCAATACTTTGCCCTTGCTGGCGGGAGGTACTCCCACGGAAAGAATTTCTGAGGGGAAACTGCATCCTCCATCGTTTACCGCTACGACTTTATAGGAATAGATATGCCCTTCTTCAATCGGCAGACTCAGCGAACATTCCTTAACCTTCAGTCCATCGCCCCAGGCTCCTCCATCCACACGGGTATAAATCAAATAAGAATCAGGCTCTGCCGTGGGTTCGTTAATGTCAGAAACAGCCCTCCAACGCAGTCGTACATGTCCGTTTCCTTCGAATTCCGCAGCGAAATCCGTAACAGGCAGAGGCTGGATTACATAGGAAGTTCCATAATAAGTGCTTAAAAACTTCACTATCCCTTTATATACGCTGCGGCTTGCATCAAAGCGGAACTGAGGGTCCTGTCCGTATTTCATATCCGCAAAATTCTGATGCGAAAGCAGTTCGAAAATTATTTCCGGCACATCGGTGGTGCGGCATTCGGAATAGGAGCGGTCCCAAAGCTGACGCCTGCGCCAAAGAGAGTCGTAATCGCGCTGCAGGGTGGCGGTGACTTCGCTTTGTATGCAGTCGGCGAGGAACCTCGATGCCATGCGGCTTTGACCGTTCTTGAACTTGCTCGAACCCTTTTCCAACAAGGTGTAGATGCAAAGAGTGCCTACTATGCTGTCATTCGGCGTGGTGCCTGCATCTGTATGGAATGCCAAGGAAAGGTCTATGGGAATGCCCAAATCATCTTTCATCCACTTTACCCAAGCGCCTCTGCCGGCATAGTCGCGGGTGTAGTCTCCGTCCCATTC
>FZPS01000191.1_pt69 | contig 19988 bp, 20 predicted proteins | sample 1817821 | NCBI WGS metagenome assembly FZPS01 (sample SAMEA104158645, study PRJEB21678) | metagenome | place: Germany | collected 2015-04-21
CCTGTTTCGACTTCTTCTACAACCGTGCGTTTAAACGCTTCGCTGTATCTAACATAGGGCTTTCTTCTTTTCATGAGTCAATTCCTTTATCATGTAGTAATGAGTCAACCATTTTCAGGACGGGTCATCCACTCCTTCCCTATTGGGTTCTCGTGATGATGTGGTCATGATATGGTCATGGGCATGACCACATCATAGGCGAGAGATAGGCTGAACCATATAGGGAAGGAGTGGGTAAAATATGGTATTCGTGCGATAATTCAAGAGAAAATTCATCTTTACTCCCCTTTTAACTTGACGAAATATTGCAATTTTATATCAAAGTGAGATAAAGAAAATATAGTTAAAAATAGGAGTATCGATGAACGCATATATCAGCTGGGTGGAAGCCCATCCTATCATCAGCGCCATCATCCAATTTGCAATACTTGGAACCCTTGGCGAGATCATATCTCAATTCATTGCACGTAAAAGCTTTAAATATCCCTTCACCTTCGGGCTCACGCTCTGGAAAATGGTGGTTTGGGGAGTTCTTTCCATAGGCGTTAAATATGCCTTTACGGGCTTTGGCGGCTTTGTTGATTCATTGGTAGAAGCTGGATTTTGGCCTGATTTTGCAGCCGATAGCTGGGGTTATGCCTTCTCACGCTCGGCATTTATGAACCTGCAATTTGGTCTCTTTTTGGTAATCATGCACAGAGTTTTGGACAACATCCCGGAGAAGGTAAAGAACTGGGGCAACATGGATAAGAGCATGTATAGCCTGCTTTGGTTCTGGATTCCCGCGCATACCTTGACGTTCAAGGCGCCGGATGCGCTGAGAATGGGATTGGCTGCGCTGCTTTCCATCGCTTTGGGACTTATTCTCGGCTTTTTCAATAGGAAATAAATTGGAATATTAGTGATTTAGTATGCAGACTAAAAGGTTTGCGACAAAGTAAAAGAAACACTTAAGTAACATATAGGCGGAACTTTGGACAATTTTGACAATGCTCAGAGTTCCGCCAAGATATTTAGATATAGCCCCACTCCGCTGATCTTGCCCGTGCTGATGTGGACTTTTGGGCTGATCTTGGGCAGATATAGCGCTCTCCCTGCACACTTTTGGCTGGCGGGCATCATCCTCTTTTTCATCCCTGCTTTATTCATCAAAAAGGGGCGCAATCTATTCATTCTCATGATCTTCCTCCTTTTGGGAGCGTATAGAATCAGCCTTAAAGACGCTCAAATATCACCCCTTAAGCAAAGCCTGAGAGATCAGGGCAAAAGCCGCCAAGAGATGAGCTATGAAGTGCAGAGCCGGCTGGGCGAGAAGTCTTATCAAGTGCAGCTGATCGAGATCGGCGGGATGAAGACGCAGGAACAAGCCATACTCTTCGGCGAGGATGAGCTGGAAATCGGTGAGGTATATGGCTCGCTCTCAGACCTTGAATACATCTACTCGGATCCCATACTGGATGTATATCCCACGCGCTTTGTGGGCTCTGTCCGCGCTGTTTTGCCGCCTCAAAAACTGGAGGGTAAAGCAAAGCGCAGGATTGTGGAAAGCCTCAGGCAAAAGATATCGGACAGGTTAGATAATACTTTAAAGAACTATTCCCCGCTGGCAAAAGCGTTGCTGATCGGCGATGGGGACTTCAAAAAAGAGCACAGGCAAAGCCTGAGCCGCGCGGGAATTACGCACCTCGTGGTGGTAAGCGGGCTGCATGTGCTGATGCTGGCGATGATAGCTCTCATGCTTCTCAGGCTCATCTTTCCTCGCAAACCCGCGGAGCTTTTGTTCATGCTCTTTCTCTTGGGCTTTGCGGCACTAAATAACTGGGCGCCGCCCATCGTGCGAGCCATGATCATGATTGATCTGCTTATCCTCAGTCGCTGGCTATCTCGAATGCCGAATTCCGGGCAAACCCTTGCCTTAGCACTGTTTATCATCACGCTGATTAGCCCCGATCAGTTCTTTAGTTTGGGCTTACAGATGTCTTTCCTCTGCGTTGCGATCATCGTTTTTGCCTTGCCTAAGCTACGCGTGGGAGAGGGACTTTCCCTGCCGAAACGAGGCTTTAGATGGCTGGCAAACTACCTGATTTTAACCATATATATGGGCATAGGCTTGGCGCCGCTCACGCTTTATCACTTCGGCACGGCATCGCTTAACAGCCTCTTGGGCAATCTTTTGGGCATCCCCCTGATCTATCTGCTGCTCTCGCTTTCGCTATTGATCTTGGCGGTACCGGTGCAAGCCTTTATCCTCTCCTACAAATTCATCTGCGATATCTGGCAAGCTTGGCTGAATATCTGCGCATCGCTGCCTTTTCACATTGAAGGCAACTGGATATCCTTGCCCATGGCATTGGCGCTGGCATGCACGCTGATACTGATCTTCATGGCTATCAGAGGAAAGTTTCGCCTGTTGCTTAGAGCCGGATTGCCCCTGGGACTGCTCGCCATCATCCTCTTTTTGATACCCACGAAACACAAAAACGAGTTGTATATCTTCAATGCGGGAGTGGCGGATTGCAGCCTGATCTTCGCTGATGACGGCACGAGCATGATGATAGACACGGGTGAAATCCTGGGAAGCCGGGCGGAGGTAAGCTTTGATCCCACCCATCAGCGCGAAAGCTGGATGGGCAAGAGCCTGCTCTCATGGCTAAAGCGCAAGAAAATAAAGAGCTTAGACCATGTGGTAATCACTCATCTACATAGCGATCATGCCGGCGGATTAAGAGACCTCAGCCACAGCGTGAAGATAAAAAACCTCTATTTAGACGAGTATTTATTGGATAAAGACCAGTGGCTGGAACTGGAAAAGACCTTGAGACTCAAGCATTGCACCTTGCACGCAGTCAGGGATACGTTCAGCCTTGCGCTGGGGAAAAACAAGATGAAGTTCCTGCATCCCACGGCTTCTTATCCAGATATCTCAGAAAATAATCGCAGCATTGTCTGCCGCTATGATACCAAAGCGCAAAGCTTTCTCTTCACCGGCGATATAGAAAACCATGCGGAGCTTTGGCTAACAAAACACTATCCCGATGAACTGAAATCAGACGTTCTGAAAGTGCCGCATCACGGCTCACGAAGCTCTTCCGCATACGAATTCCTCAGCCAAGTGCAAGCGCAAGAAGCAGTCTTTTGCACACGCAGATACAACCTCTACGGTTTCCCCCATCCCGAAGCGCTGCTAAGATACAGAGACTTAAGCATCCGGGAACTATATACATACGAAGGCACTCTGAGATACAAAACCAAATAAAGCCCTTCAAATATATTTATCATTTGATTTATCCTCACACTTGATTATATTGTGTAAAGATTCTTTGCGCTCCGAAAAGGATTCGGACTCAAAAGAATTAAGTAAAACAATAAACATCCTTAGGGAGGAAACAATGATCAGCAAGAAAATGATCGAAGCAATAAACGAACAGATTAACAAAGAACTATATTCCGCATACATCTATCTCTCGATGAGTGCATGGTTTGAAGAGCAAAGCCTGAGCGGAATGGCAAACTGGATGCACGAACAAGCCAAGGAAGAATATGACCACGCAATGAGGTTTTTCAAGTTTCTCACAGAGCGCGGTGCACAGGTGATCCTGAAAGCCATAGAACAGCCTGAGACTGAGTTCAAGACCCCGCTTAATGCCTTCGAGATGGCATTGGAGCACGAAAAGTTCATCACCGGCAGCATCAACGATCTGATGAGCCTCGCCATCAAAGAAAATGACTATGCCACAAAGAGCTTCCTCTACTGGTTTATCGATGAACAAGTGGAAGAAGAAGACAGCGTAAGCGCCATAGTTGACGACCTCAAACTCGTTGGTGATAAAGGACATGGCATACTTATGATCAACCGCGAGCTGGGAGAAAGAACCTTCTCGCCCGACGAAGATTAAAATAACAGTTGACTAAAATAACAATCTATAAATATATGGAGACTCGATAAATAGTTGTCGAGTCTCTTTTTTATATGAGGAAGGAGTGATTATGAAATGGAATTATGATGAAGTATATCAAACGATTTTTGATTCTACTCTCGTCGCTGTAGGCATCACCGACCTAAACGGCTGTTATATTGAGGTGAATCCCGCTTGGTCAACGTATATGGGCTATAGCGCCGAAGAGGCAAAAAGCCTGTGTATTGACCAGCTCACTACCGAGGATCAAAAGTGTCGCAGCTCAGAGAACTTTGCCGCACTTTGCGAGGGAAAGATTGATAACATTCATATCACTCGTAAATACTTGCGTAAAGACGGCAGTAGCTTTTGGACGGATGTCTATGTCTCGCCGCTGAAAGACAAAGCCGGAAAGCCGGTTGCCCTCATCGCTTTCATCGTGGATATTGATCGCTTAGTAAGCGCAGAAGCAGAGCTGGATGTCATCAACAAAAAGCTCACAAAGACCAATAGTGCGCTGCAAAAAGCGGTGGAAGATCTCACCCATCTTGCCTCTTATGACACCCTTACCCATCTGATGAACAGGCGAGTATTAGCCGAATCTTTAGACCGCGAAATCCTCAGATGCAAACGTAGCAAGAGCGGCTTAGGCATCGCGCTTTGCGATATCGATGACTTCAAGAAAGTGAACGACACTTATGGACACGATGTGGGCGATATCGTGCTGGTGGAATGCGCAAGGATCATGAAAGAGCAGGTCAGGGGAACAGACTACGTTGGCCGCTGGGGCGGAGAGGAGTTTCTCTTCATCTTGCCGGATACAAACCCGCGCGGAGCACACGTGGTTATCGAGCGTATACGCAAGAAGATAGAGAAGATGTCAATCCCTCTCAATGGCGCCACGATCAAGCTCACGGCAAGCTTCGGGCTCAGCTTCGAATATAAAGATTTTGATCCGAAAGAGATGATAGAGCACGCCGATAAAGCTCTTTATGAAGCAAAGAATTCAGGCAAGAATCGTGTAATCATCTACAAAGAAGCTTAGCTATAAGGGATAAGTTATATTAAAAACGCTCATAAAGCTGATTACATAGACCATGACGATGGCTATCACGGTTATTTGAATGCCCACGCCGGCGACAGACCACTTCATGGCAGCTTTTGCCCTTAGATTACTATCTTTTTTCCAGATAAAATAGAGTATCATTCCCAGCGCAGGCTGTAAGAAGCAAGCCAGGGACAGAATCGGGTTTAGAGCCCTTTGATCGCGCAGGATATCCTGCTTTCTGGGCGGGAGGATGGGGCTGACTTTAGCTCCGCAATTAGTGCAAACTATCGCCCTTTTGCTGATCTTTTTGCCACAATTAAAACAGTACATCTACTTAAGATTCCTTCATCCTTCTACTTTGTGCTCATCCTTTTGCTGAATTGCGTGATATATGATCTTGATATTGCGCATTAGGTATCTGCCTATGATCAAACAAAGCAAGGGGAAAACCACGACTATCATGGGGTTATGTGCAAAGGCGTCGCCAAAGCGCAGATGCAAGACCGATGAGATGGCACGCGTGATGCCACAGCCGGGACACTGATGCCCAAAGATCGTCTTGGACAGGCAAACCGAGCGTCCGCCCTCCCACACCTCTACGGGTAGTATAACTAAGACCAAGCCCAGGCTGAGAATAGCCAGCGAGCCTATGAGAGCAAAGAGAAGCTTTCGCCTATCTTTTGACGAGCGGATTTCCATTTGAATCAGTATAAGAACCGACGATGATGAGGATGAGATCTATCAAAGTCCAGATCCCGCAACCGCCGCCGGTGAGCAACTGAGCTATCCCGATGCCGATATGTCCCGTATAAAAACGATGTATCCCCAAGTTCCCTGTGAAGATGCAAAGAAGCAGCGTCACCAGCCATTCTTTGTCGTCATCCGAGGTATAATAGCGAGTGTTGCGCGTATTCTTCTGTATCATGCCACAATGTCCGCAGACCTTTGCATTGGCGTCTATTTGATTTCCACAATTAAAACAATACATTTCAAACCTTCCTTTTTCTGTTTTTTTGTTGCCTTACCAGCTCGGCGGACTGAATATGGATTGCCAGATGATGTTCCTCAGAGATATCCCACAGAGCTCATCCAATGCCTTCTTTTCGGCTTGAGGTATGGCAAGCTCCTCTCTTTGAGCGCCAGCCTTTGCCTCGGCAAACCCCTGACTGTGTAGAGTCTTTCCGCTTTCCTTCTCAATCAGCTGCAATTCCAAGACCACATAGGCAAAGTGTAGCTTAAGCTGCTCTTGATACTCACCTTTGCGAGAAAGTGCGTTCAAACGGAGAATGTATTGCGCATCGTCCTCGCTATCTTTAACATCAAGATTGAATTGCGGAAGCAGGTTATAGACGGGATTGCCGCGCGCATCCTTCTTCATCCCATCCAAAGAGTAATCGATATAGATAGCGGGCTTGCTGACCTCCAGCTTGATCGTTTCCGGCTTGAACTTCAGGGTATCGTAGATACAGCGCACATAGTCGCTGATGATCATGCTGCGATAGTAGTTGTGATCTATTTCCACCACAATCTCTTGCCGCGGCTCGAAAGAGAGTATTTTACCTATCTCAATGATGGTCCTGCCCGCATTTCCCGTGGTGGTCTTGCGCGTGATCTGCCCCTCCCCGCTCGTGAATCTGAGCGCGAGCGGAAAGTTCTTGAGCGCCACATCTTTACCATCTTTTTTATAGAGAACTTTCGCATCAAAGACGTCCATCTGATCGTGATGAGCAATGCGCGTAAGCTCATTTTGACTCAAAGATATACTCACATTCAGCGCGAGATCTTCCATGCGCATTACAATCTCATTGCGGATATTCACACGCTTACCATCCATGAGCAAGCTAAGATCCATATCAAGAAAGTCTTCCAGCTCCTCCAATGCCTTGATAAGCAGGGTCAACCCCATCTCGCTCTCGCGCAACTTTTCATCGTATAAAGCCAGATATTCGCCTGCCTGCCTGAGCGCACGCTCTTTCATCATCTCGCGCTCGGCATTATAAGCATCTTTATTCAAGCGATAATACGCCCAATAATGCCTCTTACTCTCATGAGTATCAACCAGTTCCACATTCTTGAGAAAGGTCTTACTTTCCGTGGTGATACGCGACTGATATTCCGACCAATTGATGCCGCTTTCCTCGAAATCAGCGAGTTCTAACTGGGAGAGAACCTGCACGCTGATCTGCATAGAGATGCTTCTGAGTGCATTCTGATGAGCATCCTCTTTGAAATTCGGATTGTTTTTCTTGGGCATCTTAACTGTTGTCGAATAGAAGTTTGGGTCTCGCGGCTCTTTCTTTACCCAAGCGGGTTTGCTTGCTCCCCCAAAAGGAAACAGTCCAAAAAAGAGACACAGCATTGCAAAGAGGTTTTTCATCTTAGATTCCTTTATCTTAAATAGTTTTTGAGCTCGCCCACGATTTGCTTGGCGAGACGAATTATAGCAGTATTGAGCAATTCCTGTTCCGAAGCCGAGGCAGGTTCGCCCATTCGGATTCTATCTTTTATATTCCTGCTCAGCGCACGTTCGTCGCCTTCGCCCATGATTGTCCACTGAGCGCTGAAGGGAACTTCTTCGTGAAAGCTGTATTGCCTCTGTATCTTACCCGTAGCCACATCGATGATGGAATATGAACCGGCAAGCACGACCTTACTGCTTTTGGTGAGCGTAAAATATTCACAGCTGATATCCTCGAAGACATCTCGCATCACCATCTCGCCTACTTTGTTCTCATATTCTTCTTCGCCGGTCTTGATGCTCCTGGTTTCCACCTCTCTAATGCGATTGATCCTTTGCGGTGAATAGAGTATCTGGCTGATCCTGCCGGTGAGAATCTCGTGTGCGCCGAGTAGTGAACCCACATTTGCCATGGAGCTTTCGTCGAAAAGTCCGCTGACCAAGAGCTCTTGCTCCTCTACCAAAGCGTCAATTCTATCCCGCGTGATGATCTCAAGAAACTCCATTGAGTCCTGATCGCGATGAATGCCGGAGATGATGAGATCTGTGAACATATTCTCTATGCCGGCATATCTCTTCCCTTGCCCGTGATGGTTTTCAAAGGGAAGAATGGCAAGACGGCGCACCCCTCTCTGCCTGCTTTGCTCGTAATACATTTCAGCGTCTTTATAATCGCCCACAAATTCGAGCGCGAGCTTAAACTCTCTTGCCGCATCACGTTGCATCTGCGGGTCGTTTGCTATCAGGCTGAATTGTATGCCTTTTTGATAGTGATATTCCGCAGCATCGAGCTTGGCTTGATTGAGCTCTTGCGAGTAGTCCGGGATGGTGATTCTCAGCGGAATATGAGTCTTAGGATGTCTGAGCTGAGGCAGCTTCTTTGCAGCGATATTCATCTTTTCCAGCGCAGTATATTCAGCAACTGCACGATCAAAGCGATCGCCGTCATTGGAGGCGAGTATGCGGCGAAGATTGTCCTCACGATGCCCCAAAGCCATGGGATAGATCTCTCTTAAAAGCTCTTGCGCCTTTGCATTAGAGGGCTTCATGATCAGTGATTCCACCACGAGGAAGTATGCTCTTTCATAGCGCCCTGCCTTCCTCTCGCGCTTTGCCTCATGATAGAGCATAGAATTTTGAGAGCAAGCCGAGGCTAATACGGCAAGCAGTACGAGGGCAAGAAAGGCTGACCTTTGCAAGGATTTGGGGCAGATTAAGAACTTACTGAGCTTCATAAAGACATCCTTATTAAATTAATTAGCTATGAATTCCATGCAGTGAATCCTATTTTTTGCTTTGCTGTGCTGTCAAGTGCTATTTTTCCGCTTTTGCCTTGACACAATTCTTTTGACAAAATATCGTGGTATTCATGCGAAGAATCCATCTCTTATTACTTATTACCCTTCTCGGGCTCTCTTCCTGCGATCTTTTTAGACTGCGGGAGTCGATGCCTCCCAGCGCGGAAGCACGATGGCACGATTTTGCCACAACGGTGGACATGACGCTGGAGAACCTCTCTTTTGCCTACATGGATTCGCGCAATATGATAAATTATTCCACGATTTTCACGACGGATTTCCGCTTTTATTTTGCACCTCAAGATGAGACTGATTTTAGCACGCCTGCAAGCTGGGCTGCCGCTGATGAGCAGGATATGCTGCTGATCTTGCACAGCCGCGTTAATGATATCGAACCGGTTTTTGAGCTCACGGACAGCGCGGACGAGATTAGTGCATCGAGAGCCCGATTGTATCGCAGCTATGAGCTCACCAGCCCGCAGGGAATTCTCGCCAAAGGCAATATGGAACTGCATCTGAAGAAGCTTTACGGCTATTGGTATCTTGATAAATGGTATGACTATCGCCTCGGAAACGAGCGCAGTTGGGGGCTGCTGAAACATGAAAACAGTTAAACGGCTCGCCCTGATCTGCCTCGCGCTGGTCCTCTTTATCTATGGCTGTAACAATCCTTTCCGCCCGAAGATCATAGACAGCTCCAGCTCCACAGTGCTCAATCGCACCCCCGTCGAGCTCTTGGAAAACCTCGAAAAAGCATACAGAGAAAAGAACATCAAGCTTTTCCGTCAGCTTTTGCATAAAGACTTCCGCTTCGAGCTTTTACAGAGCGAATACAGCCTTATCGGGATAGACATGGATGGCGATAACATCCCGGATTCCTGGTGGGGCCATGACGAAGAGATTGAAATGACGCGCAATATGTTTGAACGCGGCTCCAGCGACGGCAAATATCCGCCTGCAGATCGCATAGATCTCCGCCTGCAGATCCCGCCGCAAGAGATGTGGGAAATAGACCCCGCTGAAGGACGCGAAACTTGGAAGGTAATACTCTGTCATTTCACGCTCACGCTCAGCTATAACAAGCCGGAGAGCCACTATATAGCCCACGGGATGGCACGCTTTTTTGTAATGCCGGAAGATGGAGAATGGAAGATAATCATCTGGAGGGACGAATCCCTGATATGAGCGGCAGAATACTCGCCATCGACTATGGACACAAGCGCATAGGGCTGGCTCTCAGCGATCCTCTCAGGATATTTGCCAAGCCATTTAAGACCATTGAAAATCAAGGAATGGACGCTTTTTTAGCCGAGATAATTCAGATTTGCGAGGCAGAAAAGGTCTCCAAGATCGTCTTCGGCATGCCTTATGCAATCGCTGGGCACGACACCCCCAAGACGCTGGAAACCCGTGAGGCAATGGAAGTAATCCAAAAAGGACAAGAGCTACCCGTAGTGCCTTACGACGAGCGTTATTCCTCCTCAGAAGCCGAAGCAGAGCTAAAGAAGATGGGCAAAAGCTGGCAAGAAGCCCGCAAACTCGTGGACGCCATGGCAGCGGCGATGATACTGAGAAATTACCTTCAAAGCGGAGACGCATAGTGAAAAAACGACCGAGCCTCATCGCGCTCTTTCTGATATCCATTCTCTTGATCGTGGGCATTACCACGATCTTTGAACTTTTTGGCGCACAAGACAACGTGGAAAAAGCGGTGCGGATAGAGCGTGGAGACAACGCCGCAACCATTGGCAAAAAGCTTGCCGAAGCCGGAATTATCAAGAACGCCACCAATTTCCGCCTGATTGCCAAACTAAGGGATGCAGATAGAAACCTAAAGCCCGGAACCTATGTCTTCACCGGACGCAACAACCTTTGGAAAGCAATCACCGAGCTAAGTGAAGGAAAAACCGAGAGCATTCGCATCACCTTTCCCGAAGGCTGGAGCATGGATAGAACGCTCAAGCGCATAGAAGAAAGCGGCTTAGCGGATTATAATGTGCTTTATAGCGCCGCCACGGATACTGCCCTCGTGCGCCATCTCACCGGCTTTCCGCTCTCCTCATTAGAAGGCTTCCTCTATCCCGAAACCTATTTCTTCCCCCTCGACGTGAACGCCGACAGCCTGCTTGCTATCATGACAAAGCAATTCTTTAAGGTATTACGCCAAAACGATATAGACCTAAGAGAGCAGCAGGACTTCTACAAGACGCTCATCCTTGCCTCAATAGTTCAAAAAGAGGCAGGAAACAACGATGAAAGCGCCACGATTGCCGGAGTTTTCAAGCGCAGATTGCGCCTCGGCATGGCTTTGCAGAGCTGTCCCACAGTGGATTACATCCTTGAAAAGCGGGGCATTCGCCGCGAAGTTCTCACCATCAAAGACACCCAGATTGATAACCCTTACAACACCTATGTATATCCCGGCCTCCCGCCCACGCCGATTGCAAACCCGCATATCCACGCCATCTTGGCAACGCTCAATCCCATAGACCATGGCTTTCTCTACTTTTTTGCCGATAATAAGGGCAATAACATCTTCAGCGCCACCTTTGAAGAACACCAAAATAAGCAGAGAAATATGAGGCACGCGCGATAGCCCGCAAAAGATATGATTTGACACCATTGTTCAAACTATTTTGCTTGAACCCATGAGAGATAATAAGGAAAGATATATGAAAATAAAGATCACCGAAGAGCTGATTCGCCGCCTACCTAAAACCGATTTGCACGTGCATCTCGATGGCAGCCTGCGTCTTGAAAGCCTCTTAGAAATGGCGCAGGAGCAAGAGGTCAGCCTCCCCGCCGAGGATATAGTAGCCCTCAGAGAAATAATAGTTTGCGATGAAAATACGCAAAGCCTGGAAGAATATCTGCGCGGTTTCCACATCGTGAATCTCGTTCTGCAAACTAAAGAAGGTCTCTTTCGCGCAGCTTATGAGCTTGCCGAAGACGCCGCAGAGGAGAACACGCGCTATATGGAAGTGCGCTATGCGCCTGTACTGCATAGCCTTAAAGGGCTTAGCGATGACGAGATAGTAGAAAGCGTATTAGCCGGACTTGCCGAAGCTGAAAAGGATTTTGGCATCAAGACCGGATTGATCATCTGCGGCATCCGCAATATGGATAGCGAGGTTTCGCTGAGGATGGCAAAGCTTGCCGTGAAATATAAAAACCGTGGCGTAGTGGCTTTTGACCTCGCCGGTGGTGAATATCAGAACCCCGCAATTGTCCACAAAGATGCCTATGACCTCGCTAAAGCGCACAACCTCTTCGTGACCACCCACGCAGGCGAAGCCGAAGGCGCAGAGTCCATCAAACAAGCCTTGCACGATTGCGGCGCGCATCGCATAGGCCACGGCACGCGCCTCTTTGAAGATGATGACCTCTTAAATTATGTGAACGATCTTCGCATCCCGCTGGAAGTTTGCCTCATCAGCAATCTCCATACCAAGGCAGTGGAAAGCCTCGCATCTCATCCCTTCAAAGGCTATCTGGACAAGGGTTTGAGAGTGAACCTAAATACAGACAACCGCGTTATTTCAGATACCACTCTCACCAAAGAATATCTTACCGCCGCCGAGTGCTTTGAGCTTGATTTTGCCCAGATCGAGCGCATCATCCTAAACGGATTTAAGAGCGCATTTTTGCCCTATAATGAAAAGCGCGAGCTGATCCAAGCAGCGACGGATGAAATAAAGGCTATCAAACAAGAATTTATCCAGAGATAATAACCATGAAACAGATTATAACTCAATCACTTAAAGACGCACAGAAGGCATTAGACAGCTTTTTGGCAGACCCCGAAACTGTCTCCACCATCGCCGAGATCGCAGAAAGTATCTGCGAAAGCTTTTTAAGCAAAGGCAAGGTCATCATCTTCGGAAATGGCGGCAGTATGTGCGACGCCATGCACTTTGCCGAGGAACTCACAGGCAGATTTCGCCAAGACCGCCCGGCGCTCCCCGCTATCGCCATCAGCGATCCATCCCATATCACCTGCGTGGCAAACGACTTTGGCTTCAATGAAATCTTCGCTCGCGCCGTGAACGCCTATGCCGCGCCACAAGACATGGTAATCGGCATCTCCACCAGCGGCAATTCTGCAAATATAATCCGCGGAATAGAAGAGGCGCAAAAGATTGGCTGCAAAACCTTTGCACTCTTAGGCCAAAGCGGAGGCAAACTAAAAGACGTTTGCGATTTCGAGATAATCGCGCCGGGTGAAACCAGCGACAGAATCCAAGAAATCCACATGATAATCCTGCACATCTTGGTGCAGTCCATAGAACACAATCTCTTCTACAAAGAAGAAAATCCACCGGTAATCGTATAAAGGAATCCATTATGAAACATATACTTAAGCTTTGTCTCGTTTTCCTGATCCTCGTTTTTGTCCACAGCATCTGGGCGGATTATTATGAAAATGTAGATCATCTTCAAGGCGACGAACTCTATGACGCCCTGAACGTCCTGATCTCTACAAATACCTATTCAAACTATGCCGGCGCAAAGACTTTCCTCTTTCAAGAGCTGGATAATGACGACGGCACGGTCACTTGCATCTACACCGGGCTCACCTGGGATATAAATTCGACCTATAACGGCTCAAGCGATCCAAACACCGAGCACACCTATTGTCAGAGCTGGTTCACGGCGCCGGAGATCGCTATCAAAAAATCCGATATACACCATCTTTTTGTGTGCTCCATGCCCACGAACTCATCTCGCGGAAATCTTCCCATGGGCAATGTTTCCAGCATCGCCGCTTCGGACGTATATTATTCCCACTCTCCCCTGCAAAGCTATCGCGGGCTAAACAATTGGCGCCGCATGGTTTGGCAGGTTAATGAAGAGAACCGTGGAGACATCGCCCGCGCCATTTTGTATTTCAATTTGCGCTATGGCGACCCCCTCGTTCAAGCGGGCGAAAATATGCTCCAAACCCTTATTGCTTGGCATTATGAAGATCCTCCCACAGCCGAAGAAGTGGTTCGCAACGACAAGGTTCATACTTTTCAGAGCAATCGCAATCCCTTCGTTGACCATCCCGAATATGTGAATCGCATCTGGAATCCCACCTCAAATGAGGATGAAACCGGCGGTCAAAGCCCTGCGCTGCGTATAGATAACATATATCCCAATCCTTTTAGAGATGAAGTAAAGATCGCCTTCGACGCCCAAACGGGAGACGAGCTCACAGCATCCATTTTCAATCTCAAAGGTCAAAGGGTTTATCAGACCTCGCTAAGCGGAAATATTCGCAATTTTTCTTGGGATGCAAGAGGTGAAAATAGTGAAAGTCTGCCCTCGGGAGTATATTTCCTAAGAGTTCATGCAGGAGGTCAAAGCGCTACGGCACGGCTACTTATGCTAAAATAAAAGAGCGCCGTCGCAAAACTCTTGACAAAATATCGCTATATTAAAAGATAGCCAAACAAAGTGGGTGATTAGCTCAGCTGGTTAGAGTACTACGTTGACATCGTAGGGGTCACTGGTTCGATTCCAGTATCACCCACCATTTTTTTGCCCTGCATTTTGTGGGTGATTAGCTCAGCTGGTTAGAGCGCTACGTTCACATCGTAGAAGTCACTGGTTCGAATCCGGTATCACCCACCACCATGATTTTCTGATCACCTCTCCCTATTTTCATATATAATAGCGTTTTACGTGCTTCTTCCCCACGCCTTCCCTATTGGGTTCCGGTCATGATGTGGTCATGATATGGTCATAGGCATGAGCACATCATAGGCGGAAGCTGAGCAGAATCATATAAGGAAGGCATAGGAAAAAGACTATCTTTCACAAAGACAAGCTAAAACTTGACATCTTGTGGCGCTCGCATAAATTGTATTTTATAGCTAAATGAGATTAAAAAATAAAATATAATTCTTTAAAGGAGCATCTTAAATGAAAACAAGATACTTTTTGCTCATCCTAATGATACTCAGTTTTTCGCTCTCACTTTTTGCCGAAGACTGGCTAACTATCTACAACGACGACCTTTCCTTGGTGCGTACAAACTTTGAACTCTCCTTAGAAAAAGGAATGCAGAAGTATAATTTTGATAATATCACTTCACGCATAGAGCCGGCGAGCGTGATCGTTCTCGGCAAAGGCATCCGCGTTGCGGAACAAAATTATGAATATGACCTCGCCGGAAAATATCAGATTTTGGCAAAATATATCGATAAAGAAGTGAAAGTGGTGACAAACGACCAATCTTCACTGCAAGGCGAACTCAAGTTTTATGACGGCAGCAGCGTGGGTATACTCGAAAGTGGCACCTCGCGGCTGATCATCATCAACGAAAGGGAGATCCAGTGGATTCAGCTGGCATCTTTGCCGGATAACTTTTATACAAAACCCACCTTGGCGTGGAATTTGATTGCAAATAAGAAGGGTAAACATCCGCTTTCTCTTAGCTATCTCAGCGGTGGCTTTTCCTGGAACGTCACCTACAATGCGGTTTGGGACGATGAAACTCTTGCGCTAAACTCTTGGGTGACCATCAATAACACCTCCGGTAAGGCTTTTGAAGATGTGAATCTCAAGCTTATAGCCGGTGATGTAAATCGCATCCGTGAAAGATATAAAACTTTTGCTCGCAATGAAATGTATGACATGGTGGAAGGCATTGCGATGGGTGCTGCGGCGCCTTCTTTCGAGGAAAAGGCTTTCCACGATTTTCACATGTATAGCCTGGATCAAAAGGTCTCCTTTGCAAACAATCAGACCAAGCAGCTGGAACTCTATCCTCTGCAAAACGTTAGCGCTGAAGGAATCTATGAATACAAGGTTTATTCCAATGAAATCCGCAGCATCATTCAATTCATGAATACCGAAGATGCCGGGCTGGGCAAGCCGCTTCCCAAAGGCGTGATCAAGGTCTATAAACAAGATGACGACAGCAATATGGAATTCATCGGCGAAGACAGCATCGATCACACTGGACGCAATGAAGAGATACGCATCAATACGGGTAAAGCCTTTGACCTTGTAGGAATTACGACCACCGTGGAAAGCAAGACAATCTCAAATAGAGTGCACGAAAAAGAGATGATGATCACGCTGAAAAACAATTCTAATGAAGATAAGAGAATCAATGTGGTCTATGATCTTGCCTCAAATGCAAAGATCATCAAAAGCGATCTGCGCTATGCCTTTGATGAGGTGAAACGCACTGTGAATTATACAGTTACGCTTAGTCCAAATGAAGAGAAAAGCTTTAACTTCCGCGAGAGAACCGAGTGGTGATAGACCACAGAAAACACAAGGAGAAAGTGGTGCATACGAGAATATTTAACAATCTGGTTGGACTGCAAAGGCAGATGCTAAAGCTGATCGGAGAGGTGAATTCTCTGAGCAATCCTATGGCGTTGGAAGACGCTATCGACGAGGCTTGGCATCCGCGTTGTGATGTCTTTGAAACCGAGAGAGAGTGGGTGGTGGTGGCAGAACTTGCAGGCATGGAAAAGGACGAGATTTCCATCTCTATGAGCGATGAATATCTGCGCATCAGCGGCGAAAGAAGCTTCCCCTCCAAGAAAAACTTAAGCTATTATAATATGGAGATCGAGACGGGTAAGTTTGTGCGGCGTATATACTTTCCTGATACTGCACTGGATAGAGATAATCCCAAGGTGACTTATATCAACGGTATCTTGCGCATTGCCTTCGATCTGGCGCCCATAGTAGAGCGTGTGATACCCGTTCAGTGATGGACAAAAAAGGATATCTCTAAATGCTTGAAAATCTCGGTTCACAGATCATTAGCGGGGTTATTGCCTTTTCAATGTTGCTTTTTTCAAATTTTAAAGGCAATAGCCCCGAATTTCAGAATCTAAATCTTAGTCACACATCGAGCTATATGTATCTGAATGCAGAGCTTATCTCTGCCTTTGAGAATGACTTTCCCGTGCTTTTTTCCTCTGGAAAAGAAATCCCGATATATTTCAAGGTGAACATTAAAAGCCGAGGGAAGCAGGTTTACGTGCGCAAACATAGCCACAAGGTCTCTTTTGATACCATCACGGGAGTCTATACCCTTCAAAAGAGCGATAATCAGCGGAAATATCACACTCACTCAATGGAGGATCTCATCCGCGAATTGGGCAAGGTCAGACTCAGCATCCCCTATCAAGATTCTTGGGGCACGATTAACTTAGAGCTGGAAGCATCGCTGCCTAAGATGAGCTTTGATGAAAAAGATAGGGAGATGGATCTCATGGCGTATTGGCATTTTAAGAAACCAAAAATCAAGACAAAGCTGAATATCAATAAGCTAGAAAAATATAGGCGCAGTGCAAAGCTTGAGCTGCGTGAGGAAATTCCGGCACCTCTTAAAGCCGGCTAAATTATGGAGATATAATGAAAAACATCAGCATGCGCGCCCGAATCATCATCCTCTTTTTGATAGTATCCATAGGAGGATTGGTGTTTCTGAATATGGTGTTTCAAAAGAATAACCAAAATTCTCAGAAAATCTTGAAAACTTTGGAACTCAGTGCGCAAATGCGTGAACTGGAATTCAAGAGCGAAAAAGACCTCAAAACGGCAGAAAATATTATGAAAAATCATGATGCGGCGAAGGCGAGACTCAGCATGGCGCTCAACTCCTCGCTCTTTGTCAGCTCTGTGGTTTTGGTCTTTATCATTCTGCTTTCCACGGGCATCTTCATAGTGGTCGTCCTACGCATCTCTAAGCCGCTGACCGAGCTAAAAAATGCAACCGAGCAGATCCGCAAGGGAAACTTTAGCGTGCATTTGCCCGAAAACGGCATCTCGGATATGAAGGAGCTCAAAGCCAGCTTCAACCTGATGTCGCGGGAGCTGGAAACCATTCAAACGCGCTTGCTTTTAGCAGAAAAAGAGATGATTTGGAAAGATCTCTCCCGCATCCTCGCGCATGAGATCAAAAATCCGCTCACGCCCATACAGCTCGTGGCGCAGAGATTGGAAGAGCGCATGGAAAGTGATCCTCAAAAAGTGTGTGATATCTTGCCGGAATCCATCTCCATCATCTCACAGGAAATTGAAAACCTCAGGCTTTTGGCGCAGGACTTTTCAAACTATGCAAAGGTGAGCCAGCCCACAAAGGAAGAGCTTTTGCCCGCCACGCTCATTCAGGAAATCGTGAAATCATATTCGCAAGATTATAAAATCGAGCTCGAGCTTGCCGACGATATGAATATCCTCTTTGATAAGACTCATTTCTATCAGATCATCACAAATATCTTGCAAAATGCAATCGATGCAACCGGTGATGAGGGGCAGATCAGGATTCGGCTTTATGGCGAAAGAAGCTATGTGGTTCTAAGCATAGAAGATGAAGGTAAGGGCATACATAGCGAGGACTTATCGCGTATATTCGAGCCATATTTTTCGCGCAAGAGCAAAGGTACGGGCTTGGGGCTCGCATTGGTCAAAAAGCTCTGTGATGCAAACGGCGCCGTGATCCGAGTGAAGAGCAAACCCGGTGTGGGAAGCACTTTCACGCTCATCATCGAAGGTAATAATCAGTGAAAATTCTCATCATAGACGACGAGAAAAATATACGCATCAGCCTCACGGGAATCTTGGAAGATGAGGGCTATGAGGTGGAAAGTTGCGGCAATATTAGCGATGCGGAAAAGTGCCTAGAAGAGGTGGATCCCGATCTTGTCTTGCTAGATGTTAAACTTCCCGATGGCAATGGGATAGATCTACTTACGCGCATCAAGAAAATCATGCCTTTTGTGCCTGTTCTCATGATATCAGGGCATAGTTCCATCAGCGATGCCGTGCGTGCGATAAAGATAGGCGCTTTCGACTTTTTGGAGAAACCGCTGAGCTTGCCCAAGGTGAAAATCGCGGTGAAAAAAGCTATTGAATTCTATGATCTCAGTATGAAGCTGAGACGCTTTGAGGCGGATAGTCTGCGCGGATGGAGGATGATAGGCAAAAGTGAGCCCATGCAAGAGCTCAACGCTCTCATCAATCGTGTGGCGCCCAGTAATGCAAAGATCCTCATCCAAGGCGAAAGTGGGACGGGTAAAGAGCTGATCGCGCGGCAGATACATAGGCTCAGTGCGAGGCATGATAAGGCATTTGTGAAATTCAATAGTGCTGCAATCCCTCGTGAGCTCATCGAAAGTGAACTATTTGGCTTTGAAAAAGGGGCATTCACCGGTGCGGTTGCTCGCAAAAAAGGGCGCCTCGAAGAAGCGGATATGGGCACGCTTTTCCTTGATGAAATCGGCGATATGGAGCCCGCCGCTCAGGCAAAGATCCTGCGCGTGATCCAAGAGGGAGAGTTCGAGCGCGTGGGCGGAAATCAGACCAAGAAAATTGACGTGCGCATCATCGCGGCAACAAATAGAAATCTGCCTGAAATGATAGAAAAAGGGCTGTTCCGCGAAGACCTCTACTACCGGCTGAATGTGGTTCCCATCACCAGTCCACCGCTGAGGCAAAGGAAGAGCGACATCCCGCTTTTGATAGATCATTTTGCCAAAGAGATGGCATTGGAGCTGGCGCAAAAACCTAAGCGATTTGAGGGAAACGCTTTGCAGTTACTTATGGATTACGACTTTCCGGGAAACGTTCGCGAACTGAGAAATATCATCGAGAGGATATATCTGCTCACGGATAGAGAGCAGCCTACGGCGGAGGAACTGAGGAGACTCATTGCTATCAAGGATATAGAGGAAAAGGATACGGCTAATTTTTGGAGCGAGACTATAGACTTTCGTGAAAAGAGAAGAGAGTTTGAGCGCAGATATCTTGAAAAACAATTGGGCAAGCATGATGGGAATATCAGTAGGACCGCGGAGGCGCTGGGTATGCAGCAGGGAAATCTATCCAGGAAATTGGCAGAGCTTGATATAAAGAGGGATTGAGCGGCTTCTATGCTAAGAGCGTAGCTCACTTTGTTCGCCGATTTAACGATTTAACGAGCGGCAACCTTCCTTTCTCGGGCGGGTAATATAGCACGGACGGGATCGGAATATCTTCAATGCAGCGAGCCTTCCATATTGCTGTAGCGCTGGCTTCCAGCCGGCCGTTTCGCTGACTTTAGTCGGCTCCAAATGTAGAAAGCAAAGCTTTCTCAGGCAACAAGATGTTGCTTGCCCAAACCCATACGCAGAGCGTATTCCTCTCTCTTTGGGCGGGTAAGATCTTCGGCTCATTTTCAATTATAGTGGGTAAGCCCCTTCATGAGGTATCCACAGCGCTGTAATACTTTTAGTCTAAAGTAGTCAAAATCTTTATATCCATAGGCTCTTCTTATCAGAGTTTTAATGATATTG
>FZPS01000018.1_pt608 | contig 19983 bp, 19 predicted proteins | sample 1817821 | NCBI WGS metagenome assembly FZPS01 (sample SAMEA104158645, study PRJEB21678) | metagenome | place: Germany | collected 2015-04-21
TCTATAAATATGTTAAACGCCATGTAGCATATACCAACACTTCAGATAAGACAAATGTCATAAAAGAAGCTTACCGGGGAATCAAGTACGGGGTAGGAGACTGCTTTACCTACTATGCTCTGTCAGAAGTTCTGCTGACCAGGGCCGGTATTGACAATATGAGGGTTACCAGAGTAGGCGGCAAAACTCAGCATTTCTGGAATTTAATCAACTGTGGTGACGGCTGGTACCATTATGATTCCACGCCGCACAAGGACGGTGCCGAGACTTTCATGCTGACAGATGCTGAAGTGGAAGCTTATACCAAAAAAGTAGGGCGTAATTACTATACCTTTGATAAATCCAAATACCCAGCTACACCAGAGAATTAAGGAGATAGAAATGCAGAAAAATGTTTTGGAATATCTGGAGAATATTGTAACAAAAGTACCTGATAAAACTGCTTATGCAGATGATACAACTCAAATCACATTTGATGAGGTCTATGCCGATTCCAGAGCCATAGGCACTTATCTGTTCAATCACGGTCATTACAAAGAACCAATTGTTGTATTCATGGGCAGGCATCCGAAAACAATTGTAGCCTTCTATGGAGTTATCTACAGCGGGTGCTATTATGTACCCATTGATGAGGAAATGCCCAAACATCGGATTGAATTGATTTTTCAGAATCTAAGCCCAAAAGCGGTTATTTGCGATTATGAAACCCGCAGTGCTTTAGGCTCCTATGGTTATGAAGGAAATATTTACACTTACGAGGAAATTGTCAAAACACAGGCAGATGAAGAGATATTAAGCAGTATTCGGGAAAAGCAGCTTGATATTGATCCTATATATATTGTTTTTACTTCCGGCTCTACGGGAGTGCCCAAGGGTGTAGCAGCCTGTCATCGTTCTGTAATTGACTATATAGAGGGCTTGTCGGAAATTCTGAGAGTAGATGAAAACACAGTATTCGGCAACCAGACACCTCTTTATGTAGATGCCTGCCTGAAGGAGATGTTTCCGACACTTAAGTTTGGAGCTACTGCTTATATCATACCAAGGAACCTCTTCCTGTTTCCGTTAAAGCTGACTGCATTCCTTAACGAGTATAAAATCAACACAATCTGCTGGGTTGTTTCAGCACTGACCATGATTTCTGCCTTTGGTGTTCTGGAAAAGGAACCTCCAAAATACCTTCATACCATAGCTTTTGGCAGTGAAGTCTTTCCCATCAAGCAGTTTAATTTGTGGAAGAAACATATACCCCACGCCAGATTTATCAATCTGTACGGACCCACTGAAACAACCGGTATGTGCTGCTATTACGAAGTAGATCGTGATTTTGGATCTGACGAGGCTATTCCCATTGGAAAACCTTTCCCCAATACGGAAATTATCCTGCTGGATGAGGATAATCGCATTCCCGAACGGGGAGAGGCAGGTGAGATCTGTATTCGGGGAACCCGCTTGACACTGGGTTATTACAACAACTTTGAAAAGACTGCGGAGGTATTTGTGCAAAATCCCCTGAATTCTTCCTATCCGGAACTCATATACAGGACAGGTGATTTAGGCCGTTATAACGAAAAAGGCGAATTGGTTTTTGTTTCCCGGAAGGATAACCAAATCAAGCATATGGGCCACCGTATAGAATTGGGTGAAATCGAATCGGCTGCCAATTCACATCCGGATGTCAAAATTGCCTGTTGCGTTTACGATGAGCGCAAGAACAAAATTGTCCTCTTCTATGTTGGATCGGTTACGACGGCTGACATGGCACGGTTTATGAAAAGCAAACTACCCAGATATATGGTACCAAATGTATTAAAGATATTGGAAAGCATGCCTTTGACAGCAAATGGCAAGTTAGATCGTATGGCATTAAAATCATCTTTGGCATAGAACACTTTACTCATCCAGCGGACTGATGTTCAAAAGCATTGACATATGCTTTGTCTTAAGGTTTGAGGATATATTTCAAAAAGAGGGATAAGAATGAAAAAGATATTAACAGCAATAATAATCGTTCTGATTTTGGCAGGCTGCAATGGAGGAAAGCCGGTCCAGAGCGGAGAACAGAGTCAGGGATACATTTTTGATTATAATGGAGTTGCAATATCAGTTCATACTCCGGCAGAATCAGTTATTGAGGCCCTTGGAGAGCCATTGGATTACTTTGAGGCTGAAAGCTGTGCCTTCGAAGGATTGGACAAAACATACTACTACAGCGGATTTGAACTGACAACTTATCCGGATGGTGAAACGGATTATATTGCCTCTGTATATTTTCAGGATGATTCTGTCAGTACAAAAGAAGGTATTTGTATCGGGTCGTCTCTTGAAGATGTGCTGGAAGCATACGGAGACGATTATTCAGGCGGCGACAGCACATACGTCTATACAGAAGACCAGGGTTCTCTCATATTCGTTGTTCAGGATGGAGAGGTCATTTCCATTACTTATCAGGCGTTGATTGATAATTAGTAGATGTCAATAGATACAATAGAGTGCTTCAGGGGGCATTCCTGAAATTGTTTGGAGGAGTTTAAATGAGTAAGCGAAATGTCTTGGTTGCACAGTCCGGCGGGCCTTCGCCGGTTATCAATTCTTCCCTGCAGGGAGTATTAGAGGCTTGTTTTGAGTCCGACAGAATTGAATCAGTCTATGCAGCCCATCATGGTATAGAAGGAGTTCTCCTGGAAGAGCTGATAGACATGAAAAAACAGCCCATGGAAGAAATAAGGAGGCTCAGGAACACGCCTGCTGCCGGTGCAATAGGCTCATGCAGATATAAACTAAAGGGTGAAAATTCCGCTGACTTCGAAAGAATAATCGATGTATTTGAAGCCCATGATGTAGGATTCTTCTTTTATATAGGCGGCAATGATTCCATGGATACTGCCAACAAAGTCAGAGAACTGGCAAATCAGAGGAGTCTTGATTTGACAGTTATGGGAGTGCCGAAAACCATCGATAACGACTTGGGTGACGAGGAACGAACGCTTATAGATCATACGCCCGGCTATGGCAGCTGTGCCCGTTATTGGGCTAATATCATCCAGAATGTAAATGAAGAAAATAGCGGTATGTGCACATCAGAATGTGTAAGCGTTCTGCAGGCTATGGGAAGGAGTTCAGGGTTCATAACAGCTGCCTCTCGTCTGGCGGATCCCGACAGGGAAATGCCTCTTCAGCTTTATCTCCCTGAATCCAATCTGTCCATGGAGCAGCTGCTGGATAATGTGGATAATGAACTTATAAGAAGCGGAAGATGCATTGTTGTTGTATCTGAAAGCTTCATGACCGATACGGAAAGTCAGTTGACAGATGGATTCGGTCATGTGGAGTACGGTGCCAGCAAAACTACAGCCATGCAAACTGTGGTAAACGCACTCAACCAACATGGTTTTCCGGTAAGAGGCCAGGCAACAGGCCAAGTTCCGGGTGTACTGCAGAGAGGCGTATCGATGCATGCATCGACAGTTGACAGGGAAGAGGCTTATATACTTGGCCGAAAAGCAGTGGAATTTGCGCTGTCCGGAGTAAACGGCCAGATGGTGACCATACTCAGAACCAGTGATCAACCTTATACCGTTAGATACGATCATGTACCGCTGTCAGCTATAGCCAACAGTGTCAGATATCTTCCAAAGGAATGGATCGCTCCGTCAGGCATAGATGTAACAGATGATTTCATACAATATGCCAGACCATTGATTGGTGATTCCATGCCGAAGGTTGAAATGGAGGCAGGACTGCAGCGTTTTGCCAGAATAAAAAAAGAGTTTGTGGCCAAGAAACTTGCCGCTTATACCCCATGCAACTTTTAGCAGTCATATAGTTATTAGCATCCTGCCTGTAGTGCAGCAGCACAGGGTAGGATTTTTTATGACGAAAATAAATAGATAGTGGAATTCCTAATTTTTTGCTGTTTTCATGCTATAACATAATATTTTTAAGGTAATATTGGCTGGATCCTGCAGAAACTCAAGTTTGCCACACATTGACAGGTAAAGCAATATATGCAATAATCTCATTATATCAGCGTTAATTATGAAAAGTTTTTCTCTTTTATTTATTTCAGCATTAAAAGACTACGGAGGCGATCTTAGTGATGGAGCTGCGTAAAGACTATACCTATGCACTTGTGGTACCCACCAGCATCGGGGTAAGAATTACTCCGGTGGACGGACAACCGGTTCATTGCAGTGACACTTTTAAAATGCAGGTTACCAGTGCGGAAACCAATGTGGCAAGTATTTCTTCCTATTTAGGGCTGCGAGTTAAGGTGCTTACCAAATTTGTGAAAGACAGCCCTATTTCTGCCTTGATTAAAAGTAATCTGGCCAGCCGCCATATGGAATATGAAGGCTTGGATGTGCCGCAGGGGGGGCCGTGGGGCTATCGCCATCAGTTTAACATAGCCGACAGCGGATTTGGTGTCAGAGGGCCAAGAGTACATAATGACAGAGCTGGTGAAGTAGGTCTGACTCTAAGTGCTGATGACTTCGATCTGGAACGATTGTTCAAGAAAGAAGGAGTGCAAATTCTCCATATTTCCGGTCTGATAGCCGCACTCTCACATGAAACCAGTATATTTTGCCTGGAACTTGCACGCTATGCTAAAAAGCATGGAACCAGAATATCTTTCGACCTTAATCACCGGGCTTCCTTCTGGAAAAATCGGGAAGAAGAATTAAGAGAAATATTTACTGAAATTGCCGGCATCTCTGATATATTAATAGGAAACGAAGAGGATTATCAGCTTTGTCTGGGCATTCAAGGGCCGGAAGCAGGAGGTAAATCTATCGATTCCGCACTGGACAGTTTCAAAGAAATGATTGGACGTGTCAAAAAAACATTTCCAGATACCACGGTATTTGCAAACACCCTGCGTCAGGTGATCAGTGCCAACACCCACTTATGGGGAGCCATACTTCATGAGGGTGATAACTGGCATGTTGCGGAGCTCCGGGAAATCCATGTACTGGACAGGATAGGCGGCGGTGATGGCTTTGTAGGAGGGCTGCTCTATGGAATCCTAAGGGGCTGGGAACCTGAAAAATGGCTGCAGTTCGGCTGGTCTACCGGTGCTATGGCAACCACCTTCCTGACCGACTATGCTCAGCCGGCAGATGAGGAACAGGTATGGAGCATCTGGCAGGGAAATGCACGGGTGAAAAGATAGCAGGAGCCGAAGAGACAACCAAAAAGCGGGAGTGAATATCAGATGCTGGAAATTTTAAAAGCGGTTCTCTGGGGCATAGTGGAAGGAATTACCGAGTGGCTGCCCATAAGCAGCACCGGTCACATGATATTGCTTGATGAACTAATCCAACTGGATGTAACAGACAGCTTCAGGGAGATGTTTCTTGTAGTAATCCAGTTGGGAGCAATTCTTGCTGTCCTTCTGTTGTACTTCCAGAGGCTTAATCCCTTTTCATCCGGCAAGACAACCCGGCAGAAAAAAGAAACGATGACTCTTTGGTATAAGGTAGTCATTGGGGTGATACCGGCAGCCGTTCTGGGGTTTTTATTTGACGACTGGCTGGACCAGCATCTGTACAACTATATTACGGTTGCAGTTACTCTGATCCTCTATGGAGTGCTGTTTATCATAGCAGAAAACAGAAACAGGAATCGCAGGGCAGTATACGACACCTTGAATGCTCTTTCCTATAAGACTGCCTTTCTGATTGGCATGTTTCAGGTTCTCTCGCTTATTCCCGGTACATCCCGCTCCGGGGCAACAATACTGGGGGCAATACTTCTGGGAACCTCACGTTCTGTTGCTGCAGAATTCTCTTTTTTCCTGTCCATACCGGTAATGTTTGGTGCCAGTGCACTAAAGCTGGTTAAGTTTGGATTTTCTTTTACCGGAATGGAAATTGCCATCCTCTTAACCGGCATGGCAGTGGCGTTTGTTGTCTCGATAGGAGCTATTCGATTTCTGCTGAGCTATGTCAAGCAAAACGATTTCAAAGTTTTCGGTTGGTATCGCATTGTATTGGGTCTCCTTGTGATTATTTATTTCATAGCAGCCGCTTGATAGAAATCAGCATGACAGAATGTATTTTTAATTTGCTGATGCCCATATATATTTTAATTGCAGTACGGAAGTGAGGATGCACAGAATGACAAAGCGGCGGGACAATCATTGCCTGGACAGCAAAAAGCAGCACCAGCCCGATTTAAATAATCAGCCTCATGATAAGCATGAACAAGCCTGCTGTTCTGATATCAATGAATGCAGCTGCCATGGTGAAACTTGTATCCATTCAAAGGCCTGCATCACCAGGGTTCCCATATTCAATCATCTGGATGATGAACAGCTGGATGAAATCATAAGTACCACCAGAACAGCGCATTTCAAAAAAGGTGATATTATTTATCATGCCGGACAAGAGTCGGATTCTCTTTATATAGTGAGCAAGGGGAGGATTCGGATTTACCGTCTGTCCGAATCAGGAAGAGAACAGCTGCTGAGAATTTTGCAGCCCGGTGACTTTACAGGAGAACTTGCATTGTTTCGTCGGTCAGTACATGAGTCATTTGCAGAGGCAATGGTTGATACTGATGTATGTATGATTGTCAGGGATGACCTGGAGAAGTTTCTGATGCAATATCCTACAATTGCCTTAAGAATTTTGAATGAGTTTTCCAATCGGCTGGATGAGTCGGAAAAACAGGCAGCCCGTGTAGCTACAGAACGGGTGGAGACACGCATTGCCCTATATCTGCTGGAATGCATGGAGAATCAGGGCACAGGTATGGAAATAACCCTGCCGATGACCCGCAAGGACCTGGCGTCTTATCTGGGCACTACACCGGAAACCATCAGCAGGAAACTTGCCGAATTGGAAACGCTGGGTTATATAAGGCAGATGACAAGCCGGAAAATTCAGATACTGGATATGGATGGTCTGATGATCTCTTAAAAGAAAATACGCACCTGAAAGCGATTCTGACAGCGGGGACATCTGACGGAGAGCTTGCCTGTACGGCGGGGAAGACGAAGTATCGTTCTGCAGCGTGAACATCTCCGGAATCGGTAGGTCCGGCCCTCCCTCAGCCGGCGAAGAAGAAGTTTTGCTTCAGATCTGACAGGATTCCAAAACTTCAGGAAAGCACGGTTCTCCTTTTGCCTGGCATGGATGTTTCTGGAGAGGGAACGAAACAGCGACCAGATGAGAACTGCCCACATAAGCAAATCAAGAATGAAAATGCGAGTAAAAACGTTAACAAAAAATAATATGAAATATATGATAATCAGACCAATGGTAAGTTGATCCATTCCGTATCTTCCATACATAAAACGCATCAATTTGGCTCTTATATTATTCATATCTGTTCACACTCCCTTGTTCTCATCTTACCACCTTGTCTCTTTACCTGCAACACTCTGGAGGTTTATAACAAGCAGAGTTTTTTCTGATAAAATATAAAATAATATTCTATAGCAGTGTGAGACTCAGAGGCGTAGGAGTGCAAAACTATATGGAGACTTAAGAAAGACGGAGATAATAACAAAAAAGAACTAGCAAGGAAAAAGAGGAAATTCAAATATGAAGAAACATGTAATAATCATCGGCGGAGGAGCAGCCGGCATGATTGCAGCCATATCCGCCAGAAGACAGGGAGCATGGGTAACCATTCTGGAACGCAATCCTAGAGTGGGCAAAAAACTTCTGGCTACGGGAAATGGACGGTGCAACTTTACCAACGTCAATGCGGATGCAGAATCCTATAGCGGCAGCAATCCAAAATTTGTTTATGGGGCGTTGGCAGCTTTTTCACCTGAGCAGACAATCCAGTTCTTTGAGGAGCTTGGAATACAGCATAAGATTGAGGAGTACGGCAAAGTTTTTCCCATGTCGGATCAGGCTTCAAGCATTCTGGATGTCTTGCTGCACGAACTGCAACAGTCAGGTGTCAGGATTATCTGCAATGCATTTGTATCAAGTCTTGTCAAAAAGGGAGAAAAATTCCTTATAGGTACGGAAGACGGAAAAATCTACGAGGGGGATCGGGTTATTCTGGCTGCTGGGGGCAAAGCTATGCCATCAAGCGGTTCCGATGGGAACGGCCTGAAGCTGGCAGCAGACCTGGGACATCGAATCACCGGCATATTTCCCGCTTTGGTTCAACTCATGCTGGAAGGACCCTATTTCAAAAGAATAGAGGGTGTAAAATTCAAAGGCAGGGCTGAAGTTATATATAATAAAAAAATAATTGCACAGGACAAAGGTGAAATCCTCTTTACCAATTATGGAATTTCCGGGCCGCCCATATTGCAAATCAGCCGAAAAGCCGGGGAACTTCTAAGTCAAAATAAAGAGCCTATACTAAAAGTGGTACTTATGGATGAAATGAGTATGGATGAGGTAAAGGAGCTTATTATCAGGAGAATAGAATATGCACCTTCAAAAACTGTAGAGTTCAGCTTTGTGGGTTTAATTAACAAACGTCTTATATCTGTTGTATTGATGGAAGCAGGTATTGATGACCTAAAAAGACGTGTGTCAGATTTATCTGCATTGGAAATCGAACATATTGCAGTGCTGCTGACTGACTGGAGATTCAAGATCCGGGGTACCAGGAGCTGGCCCAGTGCACAGGTAACTGCAGGCGGTATTGACACCCGTGAAATCAACCCGAATACCATGGAATCCAGACTGGTGAAGGGTTTATATATAGCAGGTGAGATAATGGATATTGACGGCATGTGCGGAGGTTATAATCTGCAGTGGGCCTGGTCCTCAGGTTATCTGGCAGGCCTGCACGCAGCAAATCAGACTTAATTTTTCATTTTTCAGCCGTTTGACAAACTTTTTTATGCTTGTTACACTGGCTATAGGAATATTTGGACAGGGAAGGTGAAATGATGAAGATAATGGTTTTTCTGGCAGATGGATTTGAAGAAGTGGAAGCTCTCACAGTGGTGGATTACCTGAGAAGAATGAATATAGAAGTTGATATGGTGTCTGTCTCAAGGAAAAGAGAAGTCAAAGGCTCGCATTATATCTCTGTATTGGCTGATTTAACAATAGACGACATCCCGGATGCGGGCTTATACGACGGTGTGGTTATACCCGGCGGCTTGCCCGGAGCAACCAATTTGAGGGATAATAGCAGGGTTATTGAGTTAGTAAGGGATATGAATAAAGACAAGAAACTGACAGCAGCAATATGTGCCGGACCCATAGTTTTGGAACGGGCCGGAATAATAGAGGGCAGGAAGATAACTTCCTATCCCGGTTTTCAGGATCAATTACCGGGGGCAGACTACCAGGAGCAGGGGGTTGTAAGAGACGGAAGCATAATTACGGCACGAGGGCCTGCATTGGCTGCAGGCTTTGCCATAGAAATTGTCAGATATCTTATCGGGGAGGAAAAAGCCAACCAATTGAAGAAGAACATTCTGTATTCATGATTCCTTGCTTCGATCCCTGACTGATACGTAAGGGCTGCTTTTGATGTAAAAACGGTAGGGAAAATGTATGGCTTCCTCTGCGTATCCTATGTTAATCCGGGTGGTGTTGACAACATCTTCTGCAGGCGGAGTCTCGCCCTTCAGCAGATAGAGTTCTCTGCCGCATAAATCCTGGCCATTGTTTCGACCGGTGATGTTCATAGCCTGACATAGCTTACCCGGTCCATTGGTCAGTCCTATGATTTCCCTCCTGGAACACTCTTCCAATTGTTTCCCATAGCGCAGCACTGCCATTTTTTCCATCCCTTCCACCGGCTCAAGAGCACGGATCAGTACCGCCTGAGGAATATCCTGATCAGCAGCTACTACATTAGCGCAATAGTACATGCCGTAAATCAAATATACATAAGCATATCCCGGGGGACCAAACATTACTTCCGTACGTTTGGTTCTCCTGTTATTATATGAATGGGCAGCTTTGTCCATAGCTCCCATATACGCCTCAGTTTCCACGATTTTTCCGATAAGCCTGCCATGCTCTGAGGAGTGTACCAAATGACAGCCCAAAAGTGCTTTGGCAAGTTCCACTCCTGATTTTGAATAAAAATTTCTGTCAGGTTTTCTCATCCACATCCTCACTTTCTATCCAAGCGGATTCTTATGTTAATAAGCCCGTTCCAACTAATAATACACATTTTTGGAAGGTTAATCAATGTGATTTCCTTACACCCGGTATCATGTCCGTTTTATCGGCTTCCTGATCAGAAGTCAATCGATCAATAATTTCTACTTTTTTTATCGGAAATATGTTAAACTAATGCTTAATGCTGTTATAACCAGGCTTGGAAGATATAAGTAAGATTTCAATACTAAAACAAAAGGAAGTTATGTGAATGAAGAAAAACGAGTTAAAGGCTTCCATTCTGCTGACTCTGGCAGCAGTAATATGGGGTTTTGCCTTTGTGGCACAAAGAGTTGGGGCCCAATATACAGGCAGCTTTACCTACAACGGAATTCGATTTGCTTTAGGCTCCTTTTCTCTGCTTCCGCTCATGCTGATTCAGAGAAAAAAGCAAAACAAGAGTAAAGGCCAAGGCATATGGATAGAAAATTCTGCTGGTGATAATTCTCTCCTCAAGGCAGGAATTCTGGCCGGGTTTCTTCTTTTTGCAGCTGCCGGCCTGCAGCAGATAGGCTTGAAAGATACTTCAGCAGGTAAGGCAGCATTTATAACGGGTTTTTATATTATATTGGTGCCGGCATTTGGGATATTTCTGGGACACAGGACCGGTATTAGGATATGGGCAGCGGCAATTATAGCCATAGCAGGACTATATCTTATCAGTGTGGAGGAGAATTTCACCATTTCCAGAGGTGATTTCCTTGTTTTTCTGTGCTCCTTTTTCTTTTCTGCACATATACTTCTGATCAATCAATATTCACAAAGACTGGATACCCTGAAGCTTTCCTTTGTACAGTACATGACATGCTCTGTATTAAGCCTTATAACAGCACTGTTTGTGGAAGAAATTTCACTGACCGATATATTAAATGCAGCGATACCTATAATATATGGCGGTGTATTTTCAGTTGGAATAGCATATACGCTGCAGGTGGTTGGACAAAGGCATGCAAGAGCCTCCCATGCAGCTATTATAATGAGCCTGGAGTCAGTCTTTGCCTTGGCCGGCGGGATCATCATTCTGAATGAAACCATGAACTGGAAGGGGTATACAGGCTGTATTCTAATGCTGTCCGGAGTCTTGATTTCTCAGTTAGGTGGAAGAAAAGCAATTAATGTTTTGAGTCAGACAAAACGGTATATGAATACTAAGCATGTATGACAGTAATAGAGTTAAAATCAACTGTCAGCAGTGTTCGGATCGGATTGGAGTAAAAAATGTTTGGGTTGACAAATATTCAATTGCTGCTGCTGGCGGCAGCAGCAGTCATAATCGGATTTGGCAAAACGGGAATAACAGGTGCTACTTTACCCGCAGTTGCTATTGTTGCATATATTTTCGGAGGGAAACTGTCGTCAGGGGTCATGCTGACTGCACTAATTTTTGCCGATATTCCTGCCTTATATCATTACAGGAAGCATGGGAAGCTTAAGGATGTACTTCGCCTGCTGCCGCCGGCTGTTGCAGGAATAATACTGGGTACAGTTATTGGCAGTTATTTGAACGACACTTACTTTAAATTCCTGATGGGTCTTATAGTAATTGCCTGTGCAGCCTTGCTGCTCTACAGGGAGGCCTCAAAAAAAGAACTTCAGGTACCTCAAAACCGGTGGCTCCATATATTGGTAGGCATAATGGCTGGGTTTTCCACCATGGTGGGAAATGCAGCAGGCCCGGTAATGAGTGTCTACCTTTTATCCTTATCCTATGACAGACAACGCTTTCTGGGCACTGCTGCCTGGTTCTTTTTCTTTGTAAACCTAATAAAAGTACCCTTCCACGTATTTATATGGGAAACTATTTCCTGGGAAACTGTCAGGTATACATTTTTGATGATTCCTTTCATCCTGTTAGGCGCTATGATTGGCGTATTCTTTATTAAACGGATCAATGAACAAGTATTTAAAAAACTGGTAATTGCTGCAACTATTGTGGCTGCACTCAGGTTGATGATATAGTACTGAATATTATGCCCCGTTTTTCCTGGTAAAAAGATAAGACGAATTATTATGCTGTAATTTATATAAAAGATAAAAGAAGGAAGCAACTGAACTGCTTCCTTTTCTTCAGATATTACCAATTTTATATTTTGAAGTTAAAGCCTGCTATTTCAGCAATGCCTCTTTAGGTGCTTGCGGCAGTCCTGCGAATCCCTTTTCCAAATCCTTATCGGTTGGGATATTATCCACCATGGAACCTTCGTTATAGCTCATGTAGGCCGTCATATCGAAAAAGCCGGTACCGGTTAAGCCAAACAGGATAGTCTTCTTTTCTCCGGTTTCTCTGCAGCGAAGGGCTTCATCTATAGCCGCACGCAAAGCATGAGCTGATTCCGGTGCAGGCAGGGTACCTTCACTTCGCGCAAACATGGTAGCAGCTTCAAACACGCTGGTTTGCTCTACAGCCCGGGCTTCAATATAACCATCATGATATAATTTGGAAACTATTGGGCTCATGCCATGAAAGCGGAGACCGCCGGAGTGGCTGGGCGAGGGAATGTAGCCTGCTCCCAGGGTATACATTTTCAATAACGGGGAGGTCTTGCCGGTATCGCCATAGTCATAAGCATACTTTCCCCTGGTCATGGAGGGGCAGGAGGCCGGTTCCACACCAATAATCCGAACATCTGATCTGCCCTTTATTTTTTCACTGACAAAGGGAGCTATCAAGCCACCGAAGTTGGATCCGCCGCCTATGCAGCCTATAATCATGTCCGGTCTGATATCATACTTCTCACAGGCAATGCGCGTTTCTTCACCTATTATTGTCTGATGCAGCAGGACGTGATCCAATACACTTCCGAGTACATACTTGCAGTTATCCGTCTTTACAGCAGTTTCCAGAGCTTCTGAAATGGCACAGCCTAAAGAACCACCGGTATCAGGGTATTCAGCCAGGATTCTGCGGCCTGCCTCGGTAGTGTCAGAAGGAGAAGGTATCACTTTACCGCCGTAGGTTTCTATAACTGCCTTTCTGTAGGGCTTTTGCTGAGCGGAAACCTTAACCATGTATACAGTCAAATCAATATCAAAATAAGCACAAGCCATAGCCAGTGCAGTGCCCCATTGTCCTGCTCCGGTTTCAGTTGTCAGGTGGGTCAGGCCTTGCTTTTTGGCATAGTAAACCTGGGCAGCTGCAGAATTCAACTTATGGGAACCGGAGGTATTGGTACCTTCAAACTTATAGTAAATCTCAGCCGGTGTATCCAGCAGTTTTTCCAGGCAATAAGCCCGAACAAGGGGAGAGGGACGGTACATTCTGTAAAAATCAAGTAGCTCCTGTGGTATCTCAATAAATTGGTCGGTTGTATTCAGTTCCTGTTCTACCAGTTCTTTGCAGAATACCTGCTCCAATTCCTCTGTGGTACATGGTTCAAAGGTAGCCGGATTCAAAATGGGGTCCGGCAGTTCTTTCATTACTGCTTTCATATTAAACCAGTACCTGGGTATCTCGTCTTCCGATAAATAAATTTTGTAGGGTATTTTGGCCATTTCATTTCATCCTTTCTTAACTTAATTATTTTTATAATTAAAAAGGTCTTTGTCCATACAATAGGACAAAGACCATTATCTCTGCGGTACCACCTAAATTGCGCAAAATACGCCGCTCACTCATACACTGACATGTATGCTTCATTGATAACGGGGGAAGTTCCCGTCCGGCATACTTTCATTCATGATGATTTCAGCCAGGCCCTCATGAGTCCATTCGTCATAAGCTTTATCACCGCAATCCCACCACCTGCGGCTCTCTTTGGATAAAGTTGATTATGCTACTACTCTCAATCAACGGTTTTTTTGCATACGATTAATTGCATTTTATGATAAACGATCATCAGCTGTTTGTCAACATCAAAATTTTATTTTTTTAGCAGCTATTTTATATAATCAGTCTGTGCTTCTTATTTAGATTTCAGATAAAATGAAATACCAGTGGGCAAACTGTTATTTGAATTAATAAGAAAAATATCCATTTTATGATATAATAATGGAAAGCATCCAGGGGGAGAAACATTAAATACCAAACATAAGCAGGTGATTCTATGAATGGAATGTGTGCATATTATGCACTGCCTCATCCACCCTTATTGATACCGGAAATAGGCAGGGGGGAAGAAGCCGCAATCAGGGAAACCACTGAAGCTATGGAACAGGTATCGGATGAAATAGCAGCTATAAAACCGGATACAATTATCTTAATTACACCTCATGGACCCATGTTTCAGGATGCTGTTGCCCTGTCATCTGATAATGAAATCCGGGGAAGCATGATAAGATTCAGAGCGCCGCAGGTGCGTTTTCGAACTGATATTGACCTTGCTTTAACAAAACGCATTATCAGCCTTGCAGAGGAGAACGGAATCAATACAGTGGAAATCTCCGGAAAATCTGCTGAAAGATACGGTGTTCCCTTCGAGTTGGATCACGGGGCCATGGTACCCTTGTATTTTATCAACAGGAAATTTACCGATTACAAACTGGTACACATTACATATGGCTTGTTACCCAAGACACAGTTGTATAAGTTTGGAAAGTACATAAGACGGGCGGTGGAAGAAACAGGAAAACGAGCGGTTTTTATAGCAAGTGGAGATTTGTCGCACAGGCTGACCAAAGACGGTCCCTATGACTACAACCCTTCCGGAGAAATATTCGACAGGGATATCCGCATGTTTTTGGAGAATGGAGATGCCGTCGGTGTATTTGCCATGGACCCCAAACTGGTAGAAGAAGCAGGTGAATGTGCTCTTCGCTCCTATTATGTGCTTTTGGGGACTCTTGACGGATATAAGTTCAGAGGCGAGACTCTCTCCTATCAGGGTAACTTCGGTGTCGGCTATTTAATCATGCGCCTGATCCCGGAAAAAGATTCTAGCGGCAAAGAAGGAGAAACCCTGAACAAAGAAGACTTGCTCGAACAGATTAACAGCAATGCCAGCCGGGAATTTCTTAAGAGAATGAAAGATAAAAATCCATTTGTCAGGCTGGCCGGCGAAAGCTTAATGCATTATATAATCCATGGGGAATATATAAAGATTCCTTCTTATGCCACCCGGGAGATGAGGGAACAAAGGAGAGGAGTATTTGTTTCACTGAAAAAATATGGGGAACTGCGGGGCTGCATTGGAACCATTCAGCCTGTGACAAGCAATTTGGCTGAGGAAATTATTAGAAATGCAGTGGAAGCAGGTATCCGTGATCCGAGATTCATGCCATTGACAATGGATGAACTGAATGAACTTGACATCTCAGTTGATGTTCTGGCACCGCCGGAAAAAGCGGATCGCAGCCAATTGGATCCTAAAAATTATGGGGTAATTGTACGCAGCGGTTACCGCACCGGCTTATTGCTGCCGAATCTCGAGGGAGTTAATACAGTGGAGGAGCAATTGCGAATAGCACTGCATAAAGCAGGTATCTCACCGGATTCTCCATATACAATAGAAAGATTTCAGGTTATCCGTTACACAGGGGATAATGATGATTAAGAAGGCTTTGTATTGGAAAAAGGATGGGGAGCGGATTCACTGTCTGCTGTGTCCGCATAATTGTCTTATAGCTGAAGGGAAGAGTGGAATATGCTCCGTCAGGGTCAATAAAGAGGGAGTTTTACAGACGATAAACTATGGTGAAATCGCAACCCTGTCCCTGGATCCTGTGGAAAAGAAACCTTTTTATCACTATAAGCCTGGAAAGAAAATTCTGTCTGCGGGAACTTTTGGCTGCAATTTTTCCTGCCGCTTCTGTCAGAACCATACTATCTCCCAGAATCACTGCCGGACCGAATTTATGTTACCTGAACATTTAGCTGCCGGCAGCACGGTTTCGGATGACAACATAGGCATTGCTTTTACATACAATGAGCCAACAATATGGTATGAGTACATCCTGGATACTGCAAAGACATTAAAGGAAACCTTTCCTGAAATGAGTGTAATTCTGATCACCAACGGATACATTGAGACTGAGCCTCTTGCTGAACTTCTTCCATTTGTTGATGCTCTTAATATTGACCTGAAATCCATGGGGGGGCAGTTTTACCGCAGGTTATGCGGTGGTGAAATAAAGCCTGTGCTGCGCACTATAGAGGCAGCTTACCGGAAATGTCATTTGGAAATTACAGCCCTGCTGATCAATGGATTAAATGATTCTGAAGAGGAAATCGAAAGGCTTGCCTCTTATCTGTCCGGGCTGGATGAAAATATACCGCTTCACCTGAGCCGTTACTTTCCTGCATACAGAATGACCCGTCCGCCGACTGACATCGATGTAATGAAGAAAGCAAAGGATATTGCCGGTAAATATTTGAATTACATATATCTGGGGAATATGCCGCAGCAGGACAATTCAACCTATTGCCATGTCTGTAATGAATTATTGGTTCAGAGGACGGCTTATTTTGTCAGATCGCTGATTAATCAGGCTATATGTCCGAAATGCGGTGCACATGTACGTATAGTTTTTTAAACCAAGCTAGTAATATGCATTAAGCATAAGAAACTTAAATGAGGTGATTGTTTTGGAAAGCATTGGCTTTATAGGAGTAGGCGTGATGGGGAAGTCCATGGTACGCAATCTGATGAAAAATGGATTTTCTGTATCCATATATACCAGAACAAAAAGCAAAGCCCTGGATGTAATTGATGAAGGTGCAGTCTGGTATGATACCATTGCCGAATGTGTTCATAGTGTTGATGCGGTGATTACCATCGTAGGATATCCCGGGGATGTAGAAGAAGTATATTTTGGTGATGATGGAATACTGAAAAATGCAGCTGCCGGTACATATCTGATAGACATGACCACCACAAGCCCCAAGCTGAGCAGACGCATCTATGACGCTGCAGCAACAAAAGGCATGTCTGCATTGGATGCCCCGGTTTCGGGAGGTGATACAGGCGCAAGAAATGCTGCCCTGTCCATTATGGTGGGCGGAGATCGGGATGCTTTTGATGCCTGTCTCCCAATTTTCAGGGCCATGGGTAGCAATATAATCTATGAAGGTCCGGCAGGTTTCGGACAGCATACCAAGATGGCCAATCAGATTGCAATTTCAGGCACCATTGCGGGAGTATGTGAAGCCTTGTCCTACGGGCGAAGATTCGGATTGGATTTACATAAAATGCTGGACAGCATATCGACAGGGGCAGCAGGCAGCTGGCAGATGAGCAATATGGCTCCTCGTATGCTGAAGGAAGATTATGCAGCCGGCTTTTACATAAAACATTTTATCAAGGATATGATGATTGCAGTGGAGGAAGCAGAGACAGCAGGTTTGGATCTGAATATATTGAAAAATGTACTGGAAATGTACAGAAAACTTGCAGACAATCAGAACCTGGGGGATCTTGGCACACAGGCTCTTATTAAGTATTATGAAGACTGAGGCGCATATTTACAGTTTGTTAATATTTTGCTCATATACAGTTAATATTTGTTGATTAGAATAAAGATGCAAGGTTAACAATAAACTTTTTTCTATTTTGCCTCCTTAAAATAAGTTCCCCTATGTACGAGCCCTGGTCTTAAGATCAGGGCCTTTTGTTATATTTTAGGTCTTATCGTCATGAGTGCACAAGTTGATAAATCTGAGCATAAGCAGTTGTATAAAATATGATGAAGATTGTTTTGATAAAGTCTAATGGTTTACCAATATTATATTCAGATATAAAACTACATCATTGACAGAAGGAGAATGAAAAACATGCATGCAACAAAGGTAACAGATGACACTTACCTGCTTTCCGTTAATGTTGAAAATATACTGTTTGAGGGTCTTTGGGAGATTCCAAATGGTGTGGCCCTGAACTCCTATATTGTAAAAGGTGAAAAAACTGCCATTATTGACGGTGTATGCGGCTGGGAAGGTGTACCTGAAAAGCTGTATAAACTTCTGGATGAACTTCAAATTGATCCTATGTCCATCGAATACTTGATCATTAACCACATGGAGCCTGATCACTCAGGATGGATTGAAGATTTTAAACAGATTCGATCAGATTTTAAAGTAGTATGCAGCAGGAAGGCTGCAGAATTGCTGGAGCACTTTTACGGTCATACTGAAAATGTGATCTGTGTTGGGGACAAGGATACGCTGGATCTGGGCAATGGTCATCTTCTGAAATTTTATGAGATCCCCAATGTACACTGGCCTGACACCATTGTAACCTTCGACAGCCTGACAGGAGCCCTGTTTTCATGTGATGCCTTCGGAACCTTTGGAAAGGCAGATACAGCCAACTATGACGATTTGCTGACGGAAGAACAACTGCTATTCTTTGAAAAGGAAGCAGAAAGATACTATGCTAATATTGTGTCAGCATTTTCGGGTCCGGTAAAAAAGGCTATAGAAAAATGCAGCACGCTGCCCATTCGCCTGATAGCACCGGGCCACGGCATTGTGTGGCGCAAGGATCCTGCTCGTATTGTGCAAAACTATACAGACTTTGCTTCTTTTCAGAAAGGGCCTGCCCGTGAGGAAATTACCATAATTTGGGGCTCTATGTATGGTATGACTGAAAAAGCCGTAAATCATGCTGTAAAGATTCTGGAAGACGAAAAAATAAGGCATCACGTGCACAGAATGCCTGAAAGTTCATGGGGAACTGTTCTGACCTCTGCCTGGACCTCTACGGGTATAATATTGGCTATGCCAACCTATGAATATAAAATGTTTCCACCTGTAGCTGCCATATTGGAGGAAATAGGGAAGAAGAAAGTACAGAATAGAAAGGCATTCAGGATGGGTTCATATGGGTGGTCCGGGGGAGCTCAAAAGGAACTTGATGAGATTCTGGACAGAAACCGCATGAACTGGGACTTCCTGGATCCTGTGGAGTTCAGAGGCAATGCTTCTGAGGAAGATTTCAAGCAGATAGAGTATGCAGTCAGGGAGTTGGTCCACCAGGTAAGAGAAGCAGTAAAAACCGGATAAACTCTGGATAAGTTGTAAACACTGAACAGGAAGTTTAGAAATTTGCCTGTTCAGTGTTTATACTATATTTTATGTACACATGTTATCTGAGGCTTATTCTTCAGCTATAATATCATAAGTTATAGGAGCAGCATGTCTAAGCATAGCAGAGACACCGCAATATTTTTCCTGAGACAGGCTGACCGCCCGCTCAAGTTTGTCCTTAGGCAGATCCTTTCCCTTAAATCGATAGGTAAGATGAATTTCGGTATACACTTTTGGGTGTTCTTCAGAACTTTCTGCTTCTACTTCCAGACTCATGTCCTCAAATTCCACCTTCATCTTTTTCAGGATGGATACCACATCAATACCAGTGCATCCAATCAGTCCTGCTAAAAGCAGCTTTTTTGGCCTGGGACCAAGATTTTCCCCGCCAATTTCGGTGCTTGCATCCGTTATGAATTTATGTCCGTCCAAATCCATTTGAAATGCCATATTACCGGTCAGTCCTGCTTTAACTATTGTTTTTGCCATTATATAATCACCTCAATATATTCTTTATTGTATACATAAGGCATAAGTTCCTTTTTCAAACATAGTACTGGAATTAAATAGACTTTTAATGAGCCAATATCTATAGAAAAACATACTCCTGAGCAAGTCAAACAGTACGAAAACAAAGAGAATACTATTATTAATTTATACGTATAAATTTGCATTAGACAAAATACTTTCCTTCATGATATGATATTAATTGTATGAATGTGCAAGCAACTTGTTTGAGGAAGTGAATCACTTAGTGGATATAGACTTGCGCAGGATTCTGCGTCTGACAAAAAGCAATGAAAAAAAAGTAAGTAATCCAAATCAAATGGCTTTGGATTTAGTCGAAGCCGGTAATAATGATAATGATTACGGAATTATGGAAAGGGTCACCAATCATATTCCGGATGGCATTTCACCGAGATT
>FZPS01000027.1_pt245 | contig 19963 bp, 20 predicted proteins | sample 1817821 | NCBI WGS metagenome assembly FZPS01 (sample SAMEA104158645, study PRJEB21678) | metagenome | place: Germany | collected 2015-04-21
GTCCTGAATATTGATCTAAGTTTAATAAGGGGGAGAGCAAAGTGTTTACTACAAAAAAAGTCAAGATGTTTTTTGCAATATTGCTTGCCGCAATGATTTTGCCGGGTACTGCTTCATTTGCCGCCCAATATTCGGTAGTTAATGGTGATTCACTTTACACGATAGGCAGCTTGTTTAATACGACAAGCAGTTCTATTATGAAAGAGAATAACCTTTCAAGTACGATGATTTATCCCGGGCAGAAATTGACCGTACCGGCAACTGAACACATTGTTGCCAGCGGGGACACATTATACCTGATAGGAAAGAGGTACTCCGTAACACTTGATTCTTTGAGAAAGGCAAATAACAAATGGGATAACATTATTTATCCTGGACAAAAATTGTTAGTGCCTGCGACAAAGCAAGGCAGTGTTACTATGTCCAACAAAACAGCGGTACAGTATAATAACAGTGATCATGACCTCCTGGCAAGGCTGATTACAGCGGAAGCCGAGAGCGAGCCCTATAACGCAAAGGTTGCGGTCGCAGCGGTGGTTCTGAACAGGGTAAAGGACTCACGCTTTCCGAACACAATTAAAGATGTTATATATGAAAAATCCGGCGGATATTATCAGTTTACTCCTGTTGAGAACGGATGGATCTATAAGCCCGCATCCGAGGCTGCGAAACGGGCTGCATTTGACGCGTTAAATGGGATTGATCCGTCAAATGGAGCAATGTTTTATTTTGATGACAGCGCAACAAACAAGTGGCTGTGGTCAAAGCCTCTTGCGGCGAGAATAGGAAGAATGGTTTTTGTGTATTAATTGCGTAAGTATTTTTTAACGCTTTCACTTTCAAAACGTTACTGTTTATAAGTTACTCTTTGAACTATTGTACAATAGCGGAAACAAGACGGATTTCCTTATATTGTACAATAGTTCAATGAGCAGTGTATGAATACTTAAAAATACGGAGAAATACTTGCTTATTGCACTAAATATTGAATATACTAACTTATAGGGTGGTTTTCCAGCCTGCTGACTGCAGCAATATAGGAAATCCGAAATCCGGAAACCTGGCAAGGAGAGGGAAATGAAAGTTATTGTTCTTACAGGCGGGGGAACATCTGGGCATGTTACTCCCAATATCGCATTAATTCCGAAGCTTAAAGCCAAAGGCTATACAATTCATTACATAGGTTCAAAAAACGGCATTGAAAAGCAATTGGCGGAAAAACAAGGTCTGCCTTATTATGCTGTCAGCGCTGGAAAGCTTAGAAGATATTTAGATATTAAAAATGTTACGGACTTATTCAGGATAACCGGAGGGTTTTTTCAATCGCTGTCCATTCTTAAGAAATTAAAACCGGATATTGTTTTCAGCAAAGGAGGGTTTGTTTCCTGTCCTGTGGTCTGGGCATCATGGGTACTGCGAATTCCTGTGGTTATTCATGAATCGGATATCACTCCCGGGCTTACAAACAAATTGTCAATGCCATTTGCGCGCAAGGTTTGTTATACGTTTCCCGAATCAAAAAAATATTTTTCTGCCGAAAAGGCTTGTCACACGGGTTTACCGGTCAGGGAAGAAATTAATTCAGGCAGCCGGATTAATGGCCTGAAGTTATGTGGTTTTTCAAGCGGAAAGCCGGTGTTGGTTATTATTGGAGGAAGCCAGGGTTCCGAATTTATCAATAGAGCTGTCCGAGATGCACTGAAAGAATTGCTTCAAATATTTCAAATTTGCCATATATGCGGGAAAGGAAATATGAACCCCGAATTTGAAAAATTAAGCGGATATAAACAATTTGAATATGTTGATAAAGAACTTCCCGACATATTTGCATGCGCGGATGTTTTTATATCAAGAGCCGGGGCAACAGTTCTTTATGAAATTTTAACTGTTAAAAAGCCCGCGCTTCTCATACCGCTATCGAAAAATGCCAGCAGGGGAGATCAGATACTTAACGCGCAGTCCTTTTACAGCCAGGGTTACAGTGATATACTGATGGAAGAGGATGTGACAAAGGAAATGCTTACAACAAAGATCAAAGAATTATACCTGAACAAAAACAGTTACATAAAATCAATAAAAAAAAATTCTGGCGGCGACGCGGTTGAGAATATAGTCTCGATCGTAGAGGAAATTGCGGGAAGCGGACACAATTCAAAACAGGTATTGTAATTATTGCATTAAAACCATATAATGGAATTATGCAAAAACCGCTATTATTCGTCGGCAATTACACCGCATGTTATTCAAAGTTTATAAAAATGTCTTGAAATTCCTGAATATTATATAGGCGGCTATGCAAAACAAAAAGCTGGTTAAGGGGAAATAATGAAGATTGTTTTGTGGGAAAGGAAAATAAAAATCCCAAAAGCATATATTATCATTGCCGCTTTGATAATGCTTATAATCCTTGTTTTATGGGGATGGTATCTGAAGGTCAATAATATAGATGTTTTTGATGTTTCTGATGGTAATTCCGGTCAATCAAGTCAATCAGAAATTTCGTCTGCAGATTATAAAAATCAAACGAACTCTGCCGAAAATGGACCGACAGGCGGCTCAGGTTCTGCAATTCCGGATACTGCTAAAGCTACAGGAAAAGTAAACATTAACACGGCCGATGTAGAGAGCTTAATGTCCCTTAAGGGCATTGGAGCGGTGAAAGCTAATGCCGTTATTGCCTATCGACAGCAAAACGGCCCATTCAAAAGCATCGAAGAAATAATGAATGTCAAAGGCATCAAGAAAGCAACGTTTGAAAAAATAAAAGACAGCATTTCTGTTGAGTAGAGTCTTCCTATCATTTGAAAATAGGGCATTTGTTCAGCGTTAAAACAAAACAGGGGTTGTATCGGGCTGTAAATGGCATTATAATAAATGCAGATTTCAATAATTCCGGTAATATCATTACAAAAGTATGCTTTTCAGGGACGAGGAGATATTATGCATATTTTTTGTTATCTGAGGAGATGTAGTTTATGATTAAAGTTACTTTAAAAAACGGAAGCATAAGAGAGTTTAATAAAGGAATTACCGTTTTGGAAGCTGTAAAGGGTATCAGCGGCGCTCTTGCAAGAGAAGCTGTTGCCGCTGAAGTTAACGGGAAGACGGTTGGTTTGGGATATAAATTAAATGATGACTGCGAATTGAATGTTCTTACATTTGACGATAAAGAGGGGAAAGCGGTCTACTGGCATACAACATCCCACATTATGGCCCAAGCCGTAAAAAGACTTTTCCCTGGTACAAAGCTTGCGATAGGCCCCGCGGTGGATAATGGGTTTTATTATGATTTTGATGCTAAGACCCCTTTTAGTGCTGAAGATCTTAACAAAATAGAAGATGAAATGCAAAGCATAATCAAAGAGGACTTACCGATAGAAAGATTTGTGTTAAGCCGCAGCGATGCATTGAAGTTTGAGCGGGAGAACGGTGAAATATATAAAACCGAATTAATAAGTGAGCTTCCTGACGATGCAGAAATATCGTTTTACAGGCAGGGGGAATTTACGGACCTTTGCGCGGGACCGCATCTTCCGAGTACAGGCAGAGTAAAAGCCGTGAAGCTGACTAATCTTGCAGGCGCTTACTGGCGCGGTAATGAAAAAAATAAAATGCTCCAAAGGATTTACGGTGTCAGTTTCCCAAAAAGAAGTATGCTTGATGAGCATCTCCGCCAAATGGAAGAGGCGAAAAAGCGGGATCATAATAAGGTGGGACGCGAACTTGAATTGTTTATGACCTCGGAACCGGTTGGACAGGGGCTCCCTCTTCTTATGCCAAAAGGCGCGAAAGTGTTTCAGATTCTGCAGAGGTTTGTTGAGGATGAAGAAGAACGAAGGGGTTATGTTATCACGAAAACCCCGTATATGGCCAAAAGCGATTTATATAAAATATCGGGACACTGGCAGCATTACAAGGATGGTATGTTTGTACTTGGGGATGAGGAAAAGGATGACGAGGTGCTGGCTCTTCGCCCTATGACATGCCCATTCCAATTTATGATATACAATTCTAAATTACACAGCTACAGGGATCTTCCCGTAAGGATGGCTGAGACATCCACTTTATTCAGGAACGAAGCCTCAGGTGAAATGCACGGCCTTATACGTGTGCGCCAGTTTACGATTTCCGAAGGACATTTGATTGTTACGCCTGAGCAGCTTGAGGAAGAATTTTTAGGAGTTCTTGATTTGATTAACTATATAATGGACACCCTTGGTATAAAAGAGGATATATCGTACAGATTCTCAAAATGGGATCCGAATAACAAGGAAAAGTATATTGATAATCCTGATGCCTGGGAAGATACGCAGGCTAAAATGAAGAACATATTGGATAAAATAGATATTCCATACCAGGAAGCAGATGGGGAAGCTGCTTTTTACGGTCCGAAATTGGATATACAGTTTAAAAACGTCCACGGTAAGGAAGACACTATTATAACCGTGCAGATAGATTTCAATTCACCTGAGTGTTTTGACATGACGTATATCGATAAGAACAATGAAAAGAAACGGCCGTATGTTATCCACCGTACCTCGATTGGCTGTTATGAACGCACTATCGCCATGCTGATAGAAAAATATGCCGGTGCGTTTCCTACATGGCTTGCTCCTGTTCAGGTAAAAGTGCTGCCGATTGTTGATAAGCAGTTTGAATATGCGAACCAAATCGCAGAAAAGCTTTCAAAGTTAGGAGTAAGGGTTGAAGTTGACGAGCGCAATGAGAAGATTGGTTACAAAATCCGCGAGGCACAACTGGCGAAGATACCGTATATGCTTGTTATCGGCGACAGGGAAATGCAGAACGGACAGGTAGCGGTCCGATCACGAAAAGAAGGCGATCTTGGTGTTATGGATGTTGATGGATTTATAAATAAATTGACAACGGAAATCAATACGCGGGCAAAATAAAAGGATAAAAAAGCAGGAGCGGTTTTTAGTACTCCTGCTTTTTTTATAGGTACGATTGATGAATCTGTTCGTATACTTCTTCCGGCGTCATTCCGGTTGCGTCAATAACCGGGGCGCCGGTAACAGTATCCTGCATTCCTAAAAAATCATTGTTCATGCCCGTAACAACGACAGCGTCATAATCTTCTTCCTGTACATTGGAAAAAGTGTCAAAATCAATGGTTTCAACATCATATCCATGTTCGGCAAGATACTCCTGTACGGGAGTCAGTCCTTTTTGAACGGCTATTTTTTTCATTTTTGTCCCTCCGCAAAAAGTTATTTAAATTATTGGCACTTAACTGAAAATACCCATTTACAGTCGGTTGTCATCGGTACCGCAAGTTAAGCATTAAGTAATGAGTATTACTTAATATATGAAGTTTTGCGGATACTATACATTAAAATAGTCATTCTATCATTATTCACGCGTTTACGAAAACGGCCCGGGTTAAGTTTCAGCCTGCCTGTATTCAGGCAAGTCATCCTCTGGCCGCGAGACTGCCTTACCGGGTATGTTTTATACTGCCTGCATACCAGCCCGGAGAGTATCCGCCGTTTTTTCGTCACGCAAAACCGAAACGATGGCAAGCGCGAAATCGAGGGCGGTTCCCGGTCCCTTCGAAGTAATAAATTTATCGGATATGACTACTTTTTTATCCCTGATAACCGCACCGGCAAGATCTTTTTCAAAACCGGGATAACAAATTGCCTCTTTTCCCTTCAAGTAACCCTTTTTACCAAGGATAAACGGCGCGGCGCAGATAGCGGCTATCCATTTTTTTTGTGATACTCTGCTCTCAATAGCTTTTTCAAGGATAGTGTTTTTGTAGAGGTTTTCAGCGCCGGGCATGCCTCCGGGCAAAACAATCATATCGGCGGCTTCCAAATCCGCTTCGGAGATAAGCAAATCTGCTACTACAGGTATACTATGCGCACCTGTTACTGTCCTGTCCCTGCCGATTGAAACAGTATACGTTTTAATGTTCACTCTGCGTAAGACATCAACAACGGTTAACGCTTCTATTTCCTCAAAACCGTCCGCAAGCATTACATAAACCATATAATGATACCTCCGTTTATTATTTTTTAAAATTTAATGTTATTTAACGAAAAACAGCATAAATATGTACCGACGCAACGATGGAAAGCAGGGATTTTTTCTAAACTAAATTTTTATCTAAGAATAAGATACTATATGCGGCGCATTCGGGCAAGGGTTAGAATTCTAAATTGTTTTATCGGATGCAGATTAACAATTTGAACACAAATACACGCATAATACGAACATATTCGGTTTCACGATTGGAATACTTATAAATCGATTTCAGACAGCAGTTTAAAAGTAAAGCCTTTTTCTTTTATTGCTGATATGATTTCGTCAAGCCTGTAAACGTCATACATGTTAAAATGCAAAAGGACAATAGATCCGCCCTTTACCCTTTTTAAAACGTGAGCGGCAACCTCAGTTGCAATAGGTTTAACGGGTTCTGTTGACAAATCATGATGTCTTAAGACTGCATAATAGGTTTCTAGATTCCATCCTATTGGTATATATCCGAGCTCTGCAATAATCCCTAAAACTCTTTTGCTGTTGCCGCCTGCATTGTAGGGAATACGTAAATACGGATATTCCTGATTCATGTTTTCAACATAATCTTTTCCTAAAACTTCCGCCGCGGTTGTTTCCCAATCAAGAATCTCCTTTTTTATTCCTTCATTGTTTAATTCGTAAAGCCATTTGTGGTTTTGTGTGTGATTACATACCTGGTGTCCATCCTCAATTGCCTGTTTCCAAAGTTCCGGATGTGCTTTCATGTATTTTCCCACAACAAAAAAAGTGCATTTTACATCGTGCTGCTTTAAGACTTCAAGCGCTAACTCCACGGCTTTTTTACTTCCACCGTCGTCAAATGTCAGGCATATACTATTTTCATCTTTATATGAATTGATAGGATAGACGATTTCGGTATCGGTATTCGGTGTTGGGGACGGGCTCGGTGGATCTTCCGGCTTTGGAGTCGGACTTGGTGGAGTTTCCGCTGTCAGAGTGTGGCTTAGTGAAGTTTCCGGCTTTGGAGCGGGACTTGGCGGAGTTTCCGCTGCCAGAGTGTGGCTTAGTGGAGCTTCCGGTACTAGAGTCGGGCTTGGCGGAGTTTCCGGTTTTTGAGTCGAAGAAAGTGCAGCATGATGTTCATTTATTGATTGCGAAGCAGGCGACGTCACTATTGATTCAGAAACATACGAGGTTTTTAGTGATTGTGAGGGAGGTTGAACCTTTGTCGATTGTGCAGCAAGCAGTGCATTTGTTGCTTCAGAAGCGGGGGAAGCCGCTGGCGTTGGTTCAGGAGTTGGAGCAGAGGTTGGTAATGGTGCGCTTGTAATTTGAAAAGATGCCAAAGCTGCGGGAACAAAGCCGTCCGAATCCATTTCAGGGGAAGAAACATAACCGCTTTCAAGTGGCAATAATGACAGTGCAATAACAAGAAGCAGTATAAGTCTGTATTTTTTCATCTTGTACCTCTGTTTATGTCATTATATATTTTATTTGCTTTAATTACTCTTATGCATATGTTTTTTCGGTTGTGTCCCATATGATAGCCTCTGTTTTTCCCTATTGCCGTATATATTTAATTATATTAATCGGCAAAAATCCAATAAAGCTTAAATTGACAGTTGTTTGCAGCAATAGAATAAATAGACATTTGAGCTTTAAAATCAAAAGTTAGTGTCGTTATAACCTATCCCTGCGGACCCCAAAAGGTTGTCATAGAAAGCAATGCGGGTTACGAAATGATATGGCATAGACCAGAGAAAGCCTATGTAAAACCCGGGGAATACCGACAGGATGAACCAGCCTAAAAAGCTCAGGTCCAGAATAAAAAGGGTCATTTTATTCCCTTGCATCATTACCTTGCTTCGGCGCAGGGCCTCGGATGCGGTTATTTCCGGGTTGTCATACAATATCAGCATTGCCTGGGAGTATCTGTATGATGCGACAATACCCGGCACGATAAATAAAAGCGACCACAGAAAAACATATAATTGCGATAGCCAATAAAGAGCGATTACTTTTCCAAACATATCAAACCCTTTGAACAGGTTTTCCATGTCGGTTTCTCCATATCGGTAGAACCTGATATAAAAAATGGTAAATCCTAATTGAAGCGGCGGCATTAGTATTACCGCGCCGATGACAGGGATTATGCCGCACCCCATTCCAACCAGTACAAAAATAACCATCGCAAGAATAGCGCTTCCCCACTTGCCGGACAGTGCCATTCTTGCCCGGTATTTCAGCTCCGGACGTGTAACAGTAGGGTGTAACCCGTCGTATGTTGTATAATCCATAATTATCTCCTCCATACGCTCATGTTGTTTCAATTATACTTTAGTTTTTTCCGTGCGTAAACAATATAAGTGCCTTAATTTTGTCTAATACTGGATTCTAACACTTCTCATCAATAAATACATAAGCCGGTATTTTTTTATGTTTCATGTGTTTTCTGATAAAGATAAATACATTGACTATGCGTATAATTTCATTTAAAATTATTATATCATAATACAAAACATTGTTTCATGTTATGAAACATAAGCGGGATATATTAAAATGAAAGAACAAAGTGTTCAGACTCTTGACAGAACAATTGATATAATCGAACTTCTGGCTACATCACCCCAAGGCATGGGGGTGACTGAAATCGGAGCCAAAGTAAATTTGCACAAGAGTACGGTCCACAGGCTAATCAATGTTTTGGCACGCAGGGGATATGTCGATAAGGATCCAAAACAGGGCAAATATAAAATAGGTTTTAAATTCATCGAAATCAGCAGCTTGTATATGAATCAGCTTGAGCTTAAAACGGAAGCTTTTCCGTTTATGCGGCGCCTTGCCGAACAAACCGGACAGGTTACGCACCTTGGGATACTTGATGGGTTTGATGTTGTATACATTGAAAAAATCGATGTTGTCAGAAGCCTTCGTCTGTATTCGCAGATCGGCAAGAGGGTTCCTGTATATTGTACGGCTTTGGGCAAGGTTTTATTAGCCGGTCAAAACGAAACAATCAGGAAAAGTATCTTAGACAGTGTGAAATACGAGTATTTTACCGGGAATACAATTGTTGACAGAAATATTCTTCTAAGACAACTGGATGAAACAGAAAAAAGAGGGTGGGCGGTCGATAATGAAGAGTATGAGCATGGAATTCGCTGCATAGCTGCCCCAATAAAGGATTTTACAGGGAAAGTAATTGCCGCCGTAAGCGTTACGGGAGAAAAAAACATTGTGAGCGCAGACAAAGATGAACATATCGGCAGGCTTACAGTTGAAGCCGCGCTCGGTATTTCAAAAAGAATGGGTTACATTATTTAGAAAGAGGTGAGTAATATGAAAAAAGAACAAGTTATAGCCCGCATTCGTGAAACAGGACTGGTGGCAGTAATAAGGGCTGAAAATGAAGACAAGGCAGTAAGAATTACCGAGGCGTGTCTTAAAGGAGGGGTAGCGGCAATTGAGATTACCTTTACGGTTCCAGGTGCCCATAAGGTAATTGAAAGCCTGGCAAACCGTTTTTCCAATGAACAAATTATTTTAGGAGCAGGAACTGTTCTTGATCCCGAAACCGCAAGGATAGCTATTTTATCCGGGGCAAGCTATATTGTAAGCCCAAGCTTGAACCTCGATACGGTTAAGCTGTGTAACCGCTATAGGATAGCCTGTATGCCCGGTGCTATGACAATCCGCGAAGTAATTGAGTGCCTTGAATCGGGGGCTGACATTATTAAAATATTCCCAGGTGAGCTGTTTGGCCCCAAAATCATTAAATCGATAAAAGGGCCTGTACCGCAGGCCGAGTTAATGCCAACGGGTGGTGTTACGGTAGATAATGCGGCGGAGTGGATTAAAGCGGGAGCAGTCGCGTTGGGGGCCGGAAGCAGTTTGACAGCCGGAGCTAAAACAGGTGATTACGATAAAATAACCGAAACTGCGAAACTATTTATTGAAAGGATTAAGCAGGCAAGAATGTGACTGCTGTAAGCCTGCATCCGAAGATTTAAGCATATAAGGGGAGGTAGCTGTTATATGTCCATCATTGATGTAAAACCAAAAAGCGAATGCATGTATGATTGTGTGTCCCTCGGCGAAATTATGCTCAGGTTAGATCCCGGAGAAGGACGTATCCGAAATGCCCGCTGGTTCAGGGTATGGGAAGGCGGAGGAGAGTATAATGTAACAAGGGGATTAAAAAAGTGTTTTGGGATGGATACGGCGGTTGTTACCGCCTTTGCCGATAACGACGTGGGGCGTTTGATTGAAGATTTCATTATGCAGGGTGGAGTGGATACCCGCTTTATAAAATGGATGCCCTTTGACGGAATAGGAAGGGAAGTCAGGAACGGACTTAATTTTACCGAACGCGGCTTTGGAGTCAGAGGCGCGGTTGGAGTATCAGATCGGGCAAATACTGCGGCTTCGAAGCTGAAAAAAGGCGACATAGACTGGGATATGATTTTTGGGAAAATGGGCAGCCGCTGGTTCCATACAGGAGGCATTTTTGCGGCACTGTCCGAAACAACGCCCGACGTGGTGCTCGAAGCCGTCCGGACGGCGAAAAAGTACGGCACTGTTGTTTCATATGATCTGAACTATCGTCCATCGCTTTGGCAGAGTATAGGAGGCAAGGCAAGAGCGCAGGAAGTTAATAAGGAAATAGCGAAATATATAGATGTCATGATAGGCAACGAAGAAGATTTCACGGCTTGTCTCGGTTTTGAAATCGAAGGCACAGATGAAAACTTTAAGGAATTGAACATTGAAGGATATAAGAAGATGATCCGTGAAGCAGTGAAGTGTTATCCTAACTTCAAAGCAATCGCGACAACGCTTAGAACGGTACACACCGCGACGATAAACGACTGGAGCGCGATTTTGTGGACAGGCGGCAATACTTACAAAGCAAAAGACTATAAAGGCCTTGAGATTATGGATCGCGTCGGCGGAGGCGACAGCTTTGCTTCAGGTTTAATATACGGATTAATGACAACCAGCGATCCTCAAAAGGCTGTGGAATACGGAGCTGCACACGGAGCGCTGGCAATGACTACTCCGGGCGATACTTCGATGGCCAGCATAAAGGAAGTGGAAAAACTTATGTCGGGCGCAAGCGCAAGGGTAGTCAGATAAAACCGGTCTGCAATGCCAGCTTAACTGAAACTTCCTTGTGTACGAGCAGATAAAGCCGGTCTTAAAATAAAAGCGAATAAATCAAACTCAAACCTAATTTACCAAGTTTTATATGGGTGGTTTATTAGGTTTGAGTTTAAGTACCTGAAGTCATGTGTTACTTCCTTGCCGATAAAATCCGGTTTCGCAAACTGTTCTTCTTCACTTTCTAATTCTATTTCGGCAACAATCAACCCTTCATTTTCGTCGAGGAATTCGTCAATTTCCCAGATGTGGCCTCTATAACATAACGTATACCTATATTTCTTAATGATTGGTTTTTTACATATATTATTCATAATTTCGTTTGCGTCTTCATAAGGGATTTTGTATTCATATTCTAAACGCGTGATTCCGCTGTGTGTGCTTTTTATCGATAAAAAAGCCTTGCTGCCGATAGTTCTAATCCGAACGGCCGCCTTTGAGTCCGTAGACAGATAACCCTGCTGGTACAGAACACCAGTATAATTTTCCTTAAAGGACATGTTTTTCACCAAAAATTTTCTCTCTATTTCCTTCGCCATAGCTTTTCACCGTTTAAGCCTTTATTTCTTTTTCCGCGGGTCCTGCTTCGGGTGTTTTATTTACTTGTGCGACAAAGCACATAACGAGAAACACTCGATCACCCGCTGTCTTTTTGGTATTAATTCGTTGGCTACTTATTAAGACAGCAATGAAGAACTATCGTACTATAGTCCAAAGCAGTGCCTTGTATATACAGTATTATATCAATATAGTTCGGCAAATTTAAGTAATTTTAAAAGATTTGCGATAACGTTATTACCTGAGATTGTGAAGCCACTACCCCAATTGCGCGGGTTAATGTATAATAGTAAAAAAAGACAAGTAATGTGGAGGTATTGTTATGGAAAGCAGAGTTTTTGGGAAAACACCCGAGGGCAGTACGGTAAGTCTTTACACGATTCAAAACAAAAATGGAATAAAAGCTGAAATTATAAATTACGGAGGTATTGTTGTTTCATTATACATGCCCGATAAAAACGGAAAATTGGACGATATTGTTCTTGGATTCGATGATTTTGACAGTTACTTGAGTAAAAATCCGTTTTTTGGAGCAATTACCGGAAGGCATGCGAACAGAATTGAAGACGCCTGTTTTGAACTAAATGGTAAAAAATACACGCTTTTAAAGAATGACGGCAAAAACCACCTTCACGGTGGTGCAAAAGGGTTTGACAAGGTACTGTGGGAAGTTGTTGAGCACAATGATTCTTTAATAAAGCTGTTTTACAGGAGTGCGGACGGCGAGGAAGGCTATCCCGGAAACCTTGACGTAACAGTAACTTATGTTCTTACAGATAACAATGAATGGGTTATTGATTACAAGGCTGTATCCGATGCGGATACCGTAATAAACCTTACGAACCATACATATTTTAACCTTGCAGGCCACGGTAGCGGAAGTATTATGGATCATAGGCTGAAAATCGATGCCGATAAGTATACGGTTAACAATGAAGAGTGTATCCCTACAGGGGAAATTAAAGACGTATCCGGAACGATAATGGATTTTCGACAGGGAAAGGCAATAAAACCGGAGCCTCAACCGGGGGATCATACTCTTCTGTTCGGCGGCGGATATGATCACAATTTTGTTTTAAATGAAAAAAGCGGCGGCTTGGAATGGATTGCCGAGTTGTATGATCCGAAAAGCGGCCGCAAGATGGATGTTTATACGACAAAACCCGGTGTCCAGTTATATACGTCAAATAATCTGGACGGTACAATAACGGGTAAAGGCGGAGTGCGGTACTGCAAATGGGCAGGGGTCTGCCTCGAAACGCAGTTTTTCCCAAACGCAATGAAACACAAGAATTTCCCGTCACCTGTTTTGAAAGCCGGAGAGCAGTATAATCATATCACGATTTATAAGTTCGGCTGCAGGTAGCATATTGTTAAGCTTTACTCTGTATCCCACCCGGGTAAATATTTTTTTGTGCTGGACAGCATCTCATTAAACAGCTTCCATGCATCCTGAATGCTTATCGCAACAAGGGGGTCATTGGCAAACGCTCTGAATACGAGCTCTTTATCTTTGCTTAAGGCCCCTTTCAATGTTGTTTCCTGATTAACTACATGACGGTATACAAGGCTTTGAACATCGCAGGGCAGTCTTCCCGCCTGGACAGGCCTTACGGAGTTATGGCTGAATACAGCGTTTGTTTCAACAACGGCTCCAATAGGCAGATTGCTTATTTGCCCCGTATTCGGAAGGTTTACGTTTGTTATAATGTCCCCAAGGCCAGCCAATGCTTTCATCTGAAGAATGCCTTCTTCACCGGTAGGCTTTAATTCCATTGTTTCTTGCCCGTTAGCAAGCATTTCACTTCTTCGGCGCCTCGATTTCAGGTTTTCTTTTCTCCAACTGACGGGTGTCAGTGAAAAATGCCATGACTTAGCGGTTTCAGGGTCTTTTAAATACCAGCGCGGGCAAAATTCAGCCAGATGCCGATCCCCAGCCGCGGCTATCATACCGTATCTGTTAAACAAGTCAAATTTAACCCTGTGGCCGCAGGCAAAATAGCTATTCATCCAATGATCTTCATTTCCGTAATGATACCCGGAAACGTAATACTTCTTAGCGAACTTTTGAAATACCGGGAAAAGATCAATGCCTTCATAGGAAGCTCTGTCTATCCATGTAAAGTGATTTATCCCTATTACATTAACGTTGATATCCCTGCGGTTAGGCGCTTTAATGCCTTCTATATCATCAAGTGCGGTCCTTAACAGTTCCTGAGTGGAAAAAACTTCATGGCAGCATCCAAAGGCCTTTATTTGCGGAAAAACTTCATACAGCGTTCTTGTGCAGAGGGTCATCGGATTTGTATAGCTGATTACCCAGGCATCCGGAGAATATTTTTTAATGGCGCTTCCGATTTCAGCATACATCGGTATTGCTCTAAGTGCGCGTATAATCCCGCCTGGCCCGACAGTATCGCCCACGGACTGATATATTCCGTATCTTTCCGGAAGGTGAACGTCTGCTTCCATTTCATCAAATGTACCGGGCATTATTGAAATAATTACGAAATCGGCGCCGGTAAGAGCCTGTTCAATTGTTTCAACCGCTGTATAACTCCAATTGCTCTTTGTATGTTCATTTTTTTGAAGAAGGTTACCGATAATTTCGTTTCTTTTCGCAGCGGGATAATCAATGTCATACAGCCTTACGTTTCCTGATAACTGTTCCTGAAGCGCAAGATCACTCATCAGTCCCCATGCCCATCCCATTGAGCCTCCGCCGATGTAGGCAATGTTAATATCTACTGACGTATTGCCAATCCTTTTCATTTTTATACCTCCAGTCGGTAATGCGGTATTAGGGCTTAGACAAATAAATGGAAAATGATGTATTCTGTCCGCTTGTTGTTTAGATTACGGAATATACCGAATGTATACCGCAGTTTCAGCCCGGTTACAGTATACATCAAAATATAATAAATTTCTGCACGGGATTTGTTCTATATATATAATATTCATCATATTTTGATTTTTTTAAAATTATTATATAATGTTGTTAAACCATACTTATAGATGCGGCTTGATGTGTTGAAATTGCCAAACAGGTTCTTTCACTGCATATGCGGGGTTTATTATGGAAGCAAATATTAAGAAATGTTATGACGGGTACAGCCATCCTTTTTATATTGAGCGGAATAAAGTGGATATTTCTTTCAATATGCCAATTTATCATCACCATAATGTCTTTGAAATATATTACCTTTTGGAAGGCCGCAGGAATTATTTTATTCAGAACAGGACTTATGCCGTGATGAAAGGCGATATTGTCCTTATCAATGTGCAGGATATTCATAGAACGATGGATTCGAACAACACCCCGCATGAACGGATATTGATATACTTTAACAAAGACTTTATTTCTTCTATTATAAACGATGAAAAGGATATTGCCCTTTTAGATTGCTTTATGGGCAAAAACAAGGTAATACGCTTGAATGTATCAGAGCAGGCTTTTGTTGAAACGCTCTTGTTCAGGATGCTTGACGAGAACGAAAAAAAACCTGAAGGCTATTTAACTTACCAGCGTGTTCTGTTAACTGAACTGCTGTTGTTTATCAACAGACATATTAAGCGCTATGACAAACAAAGCATTGGCACAAACAGCCTTTTGCAGAAAAAGATGTCCGAAGTGGCCATATACCTTACGGAGAATTACAGAAGCAGAATTTCACTAAAGCAGGTGGCCGAAAGATTTTTTATCACACCGTGCCACCTGAGCAGATCATTTAAAAAGGCCACAGGTTTTTCATTTATTGAGTACGTTAACAGCATAAGGGTTAAGGAAGCGCAAAAACTATTGAAGAAAACGAACAGCAGCGTTATGCGTATAGCGGAGCTTACCGGGTTTGACAGTCAAACACATTTCGGCAGGGTCTTTAAAAATTTAACGGGAATGTCACCGCTACAGTACAGGAAACGATCCCGCGTATGATTTTTTAAGGGCTGCGGGACAAATGACAAAAATATGCGAAATAAATAATAAACAAAGCAATATATGTGTATTAATATAAAAATATTTGCTGTACAATAAGAATTAAAACTGCCTAATAACCGATACTTATAATTTGTAAGATCCATTCTGTTTGATATTGGGTGATTTTTCCCATTGTTTAATAAATTAAGGGGGTAAGTAAATGGACTTGAAGGAGATCGTTAAAAATTTCGATTTTGAAACCGGCGATATTGAAACTTTGAAGGTTAAAGCCGAAAAAGGCTTTGATAAGTACGGTATCTATCCGGGTTCTATAAACAGGGTTGGAAACGCTTTTGTGATGATGATGCGCACAGATACTGAAAAGAAGCTTGTATGTTTAGGCGACGACGACAGGCTGGCCGGTTTGGATGGAACGATTGTACCTTTAGAAAACTGTAGTGCAAAGGTTTGTTCCATCACAAACTATAACTGCCGAATAATCCGGGAAATTTTCCCGTTTATGAGTCCTGTCGTGCATAAAGGCAAAAAGGTTACAATAGGGCTGGGGGACCGACTTGGTCTTGCGTCGCCGGGGCATATCCGAACAGTAACGGATCTTGACGTATTCCCTGTATTGGCGCAGCAGTCAATAAGAGAACTGAACCTTACCGGCAGGACTTATGATGATGTTATATCGGCGGCGGCATGGGCGGTTTTTCAGCAGGGCTACAAAAAAGGCTACGGTGCCGACGGCGATCATTTGAAAACCGCTGAAGAAGTAAAGATGGCGCTTGATATCGGGATGACAATGATTACGCTTGACTGTTCGGACCACATTGATAATGATGCCGCTAATGAAAACGCGCGGGAACTGGCCGCAAAATACAATAAATTACCAGAGGAATCCCGTAAAAATTGGGAGAAAAAATATTCGAACATGGAAATCAATTTTGATGGTTTCAAATATCGTATAACCGACGAGGATATTGTCAGAGCGGCATGTGTATACGGCAATGCAATTAACCATACTCTCGACATATATCACAATTTAATTGCGAAGTGTGGAAGACCGATTGATTTTGAAATGTCAATAGATGAAACGCTTACATCAACGACACCTTTTTCGCATTACTTTGTCGCGTCGGAACTGTGCGGCGCGGGTGTTGATATCACAAGCCTTGCTCCAAGGTTTTGCGGAGAGTTCCAGAAAGGTATAGACTACCGCGGCGATAGCGGGCAGTTCACCGATGAATTCTCGGTTCACGCAGCGATAGCAGATCACTTTGGATATAAAATAAGCGTTCATTCGGGCAGCGATAAATTTCTTGTATTTCCTGTCATAGGAGAAAAGACAGCAGGCAATTTTCATATAAAGACCGCAGGCACAAACTGGCTCGAAGCTGTCAGGGTTACCGCCAGATATAATCCCGGATTATATAGAAGAATGCATGCGTATGCGCTGGAACATCTTGATGAGGCAAAAAAGTATTATCATATCAGCGCAAAAACCGAAAATATTCCGCAGCTTGACAGTTTAAGCGATTCCGAACTGGAAACCCTTATGGATAAAGATGACTCAAGACAGTTAATGCATATTACTTACGGTTTACTGCTTCAGGCAAAAGACGGGAACGGAAAAACGCTGTTTAAGGACGAACTGTATCAGTTCCTTTACAGGCGCGAAGATGAATACGATGCGGCGTTAATTAAGCATATCGGCAGGCACCTTAAAGCGCTTGGACTGTAACATTATAGCTTCAACTCTTATTGCATAAAGGGCCGGTTTATGCTAAAATAACGGCAGACAAATAAAAAATTGAAACGAATTACAATACCACGAAGGTATTTGCTTCTCCAGAAGGAGGCAATATTTTCGTGGTCTATTTTTTTGGAGGGGGATTTATGACAAAAAAAACAACTAAAAAGATGGTACTGTCGGCTTTATTTATTGCACTTGGCCTGGTGCTTCCATTTTTAACAGGACAGATTCCTCAAATTGGCTCAAGGCTGCTGCCTATGCATATTCCCATTCTATTATGCGGGTTTGTATGCGGAGCACCTTTTGGTTTGGCTGCGGGCTTTATTACACCATTGTTAAGAAGCTTGATATTTGGAATGCCGCCGATGATGCCAACAGCCGTCGCGATGGCCTTTGAACTCGCGGCGTATGGTTTTATTTCAGGGCTTATGTATAAGCTTCTTCCAAAAAGAAAACCCTTTGTTTATGTTAGCTTGATTATATCGATGATCTGTGGAAGAATTGTATGGGGGATTGTGAGTTTTTTCCTGTATGGTCTTAGCGGCACCGCGTTCACTTGGCAGATTTTCGCCGCTGGAGCCTTTATAAACGCAGTTCCGGGTATTATTCTGCAAATAGTGATAATTCCTCTGATTATTTTTGCACTGGAAAAGGGAAACCTGATTGAAAGCGAGTAGCAGGACATATATGAAAGATGTACTGTTGGAGCATTACAAGCGGTATCCGCGGATGGGTATCCGCGATATGGTAAAGCTTATATACCAAAGTGAATTTGCCGGAGGCCATTTAATAAAAAGCGAAGACGACAGTTTACGGCGCTTGAAGGACGAAATGGAACAGCTTGATAAATCCGGGTATTCTGTTCGAAAAGACGACGTTGTATATGAGAATATAGGTAACGGGTTATGCAGGCTTAATCTCTGCAAGCTTCGTGGAACCGGTATAAGCATTAAGACCGTGAACAGGTTTTTTGTCAATACTGCAAACTTGGTATCCGGAAGCATTTCCGGGTTTGAAAAAAAGCTTGACGTATTAAGACAGTGCTGCAAAGACCGGGAGCTTCGATACCCTGTTGAAGAGCTTGATATATTTGTTCGCGAATACAGAAAAAACGGATACCCGGCTGTCGGGCACAGTGAAGAATACCGTCGGGAATATTCACCGTCATATCGTATTGTTAAAGAAGAGTATTGTAAATTTTTCAGCGCGTTTTCGTCAATTGATTCGTTAATGCGTATGCATGGAAGTGTTAATGTTGCGATTGACGGCAGCAGCGGATCGGGAAAGAGCACATTTGCGTCGTTATTGGCCGGTGTTTATGATTGCAATGTGTTTCATACCGATCATTTTTTCCTGACGCCTGTTATGCGCACAGCGGAGCGTTTAAACGAAACTGGCGGGAATTTCGATTACGAGAGGTTCAAACAAGAGGTTATAAACGGAATAATGTCCAGGCGTGTATTTTCGTACCGCGTTTATAACTGTTCAAAAGAAACGTTTGATCAAGTGATCGAAGTTAACCCGAAAAGCCTTAATATAATAGAAGGCTGCTACAGTATGCATCCTTCTTTAATAAAAAGTTATGATTTAAAAATATTTCTATATACCGCTAAGCATGAACAAAGCCGCAGAATTATTGAAAGAAGCGGAAAAACATTGTATGAAAGGTTTGCCTTGGAATGGATACCGATGGAAAACCGCTATTTTGACGAAATGAAAATACGTGAAAAAAGCGACCTCTTGTTTGAAACGTGAAGAACTAAATAATTTCGACACCGGCTTCCTTAACTTTTTTCATAATCGGATCAGGCAATTTCTTCTCACAGACAAGAATATCAAGATCAGATAAATCCCCGAATGTAAAAGCCAGAACCTTGTTAAATTTACTGGAGTCCACCATCATAATTACCTTTTTGGCTTTTTTTATAACCGCCTTTTTAAGCTCACATTCAAAGTAGTTTGAAACGGTAAACCCGTTTTCAGGAGTATATCCCGATGCTGCCATAAACGCTATGTCTATATTGATAAAATCAAGCATCGACATTGACGTGGGCCCTGAAGCGGACAGGCTGTTATGGTTAAGCTGACCGCCTGTAAGGTATATTGATATTTTAGGCTTTTTTGTCAGTTCCATAGCAATATTTATTCCGCTTGTGAGGATTGAGAATGGTTCGTCAGGAATATTTTTAGCGAGGTACATTATTGTGCTGCCCGCGTCAAGATAAAGAGAGCGCCCATTGTCAAGGTATTTCATCGCTTTTTTTGCTATACTCATTTTGGCTTCCGTATTCTCGGCAGCCCGGAGCGAGTAAGCGTCTTCCTCGCCATATACCGACGACAGCTTTTTCAGACTAACCGCGCCTCCATGAGTTCTTATAAGAAAGCCCCGGTTTTCAAGTGTTGATAAATCGCGGCGAAGGGTCATAACCGAAACCTGTGGGAAAATATTTTTCAAATCCGAAATATGGATTTCTCCCCTGTCATTTAGAAAGCTAAGTATCTGTTCCTGTCTTTCGTTGTTCAAATTATTATCAACTCCTACCCTTTTCCGGCTTATTATTCGT